>Ga0209297_1000180_pt1 | contig 42517 bp, 39 predicted proteins | sample S_130805_MF_Meta_FD_187322 | JGI IMG/M metagenome (GOLD analysis project Ga0209297, IMG submission 187322) | Freshwater microbial communities from Lake Simoncouche, Canada to study carbon cycling - S_130805_MF_MetaG (SPAdes) (version 2) | ecosystem: Environmental > Aquatic > Freshwater > Lake ...
ATTGTCTACCAATGCTATGGTTCCATGTTTTAATTCACCGGCAGCGACGCCCATTGCTGTGATATAACTGATTTCGCGTAGTTTGAGTGCGCCTTCCAAGGCGATTGGATAGGTGTCTCCTCTGCCTATATATAACACGCGTTGAGCGTCGGCAACTGCATCCACGATGCCGGCAAGCTTATCTTCATTAACCAGTATCTCATATACAGCATCGCTAACTTTCTGCAGCTGTATTATTTTAGAGAGTATTTCTTCTTCGCTAATCATCCCGATCTTGCCAGCGATCTGCAAAGATAACAGTGCTAAAACCATTAATTGGGCAGTACAGGCCTTGGTCGAGGCCACGGCAACTTCTGCCCCCGCATGAGTTAGAATATGATGTTGAGCGAGGCGTGCTATGGAGCTTTCTTCGACATTGACTATGCTTAAAGTTTTCCCTCCCCCAGATGTCACCCGCTTTAAAGCAGATAGAGTGTCGGCTGTTTCCCCAGATTGTGAGATGAATATATATAAACAGTTCGGGCATATTTTTTGTGGCCTATAGCAAAATTCAGAAGCGATATCCACCGAAACCGGAGTTGGCATCAATTCTTCAATCCAGTATGATGCGACGCAGGCGGAATAGTATGAGCTGCCGCATGCTATCAGCTTGATGCTGCTGACTTCATTATAATCAATGTTGACATTAGGAAAGGCAATATTATGATCCATATTTGCAGCATATTTGTATAGAATGCCGGCTAACATTTGCGGTTGCTCCATTATTTCTTTCAACATAAAGTGCTGAAATTCTCCTTTATGTACGGAAGACGCAGAGCTTACATCTTTTACCTCTCTGGTTAAAGTCTTTCCATCTGCATCATACATGGCGTAAGAAGCGGCTGTTATTTCTGCCAATTCTCCATCTTCTAAATACACCACTTTTTGAGTGAAGCTAGAAAGTGATATAGCGTCGGAGCCAAGATATGTAGTGCCATTCCCTAGCCCTATAAGTAAAGGTGCTCCTTGCTTACAGCCAAATATGGTGTTTGGAAGATCTTTTATGATTGCCACGAAGGCATATAACCCCTGCAAACGTTTCGCCACCTTTTCTACAGCTTTTAATGGCTGTAACCCTTCTTTTAAATATTCTGCCATCAAGTGGGCTATCACTTCTGTGTCTGTCTCTGTGCTGAACTTCCACCCTAATTGCGATAGCTCGGTTTTTAATGCTGCATGATTTTCTATGATCCCATTATGAACAATGGTCACCAGATCATTATATATAGGATGGCAATTCTCTATGGACGGTGCTCCATGGGTTGCCCATCTTGTATGGCCTATGCCGCAAGTTCCGCTTATGGGCTGAGCTTCTAATAACTCATCCAGTTTCTTTATTCCGCCCACAACTTTGCGAGTTTCTACGCTGCTTTCAGTTTGCAAGGCTATGCCTGCAGAATCGTAACCGCGATATTCCAGGTTATATAAACCGGTCAACAAATCCTGATGTATATCTTTATTCCCAACCGCACCTATAATTCCACACATCTGTAGTTCTCACTTCATATTGATAACATATTGAAGCGATACTAGGAATTATCTCGCTGCATGCAAGCAAATTATTGTTACAACTTGTTACAACTTGGATGCAACGAGATCTAATAGATTGCAATAAAGTCGTGGATTTTTATTAAAATATAAAGGAATTTCAATAAATATGGTTTTGCGGTGTAATAAGCTTATGCTAAGGTTAAGGCCGTGAATTATTGTAACAGCTGATCAAGGTAATTAATAGGGTTAAAATTTTTAGAAGTGCTGGTTTTGGAGCCGCTATAACACGCTAATTTTTCGGCGGTGGATTGGCGATTGAGATGGGGCAACAGTTTCTTCCCAGGGAAGTGAAGCAGATGCAGCATCGCCATATAGATCAAACCTAATTATGATCATATAGAAGTAGAAGGGGATAGTATGGATGATTTAAAGACTGTGAGAGATGATCGAGTTATAGAGGTGGTAAAAAATTATGCTAGTGAAGCATATGAGCGTGTAATATCTGCGAATGCAGATATTACATCTGCACATTTTGAAGATTTATATATCGTAGAGATATAATGTAATATGAAAGAGATGCTAAAGTATTTGTTTAGATATATTCTCGATGGAGCGGCTATAAAGAATAATTGGGTGTACAAATGGCATGGCTGGGGTTTGTTCATGGGTTTGCTTGTTTTGGACCTTTTGACCGAGAGTGTTGTTATAAATAATTTTCCATGGTTCCACCTTATTACATTATGGATTGCTTTAGTGCCATATTTCATAGAGCACAAATGTTTTAAAAACAAAGTTGCCTACTTTTTAGCATCTCAGTCATTAACAATTTTCGTTATTTTTTTATGGAGCCTGCCCTCGGTTATAGCTTTTTTAAAAGATCAAAATTGCAATTTCAGTAATGTTTTATGTCAAGACTCACTAAGTTATTTAGTTTGCCAACGGACAAATAGCTATCGGTGAGATATGGTCGGTAGAATTAAATATGACCAGGCAGAAATAGAGGGTGCTGATGTAAATGATTTAAAAGTTATGTCAGATAGTAATATTGCAGGGGTGATAAAAGAGTTTGCTGGTGAGTTGTATGATGGAAACGTAAGCATGTGCCATGCTGTTGGAAATTAATAGACTTTTATTTTAAAGATATGAGTGCTTGCCGTGCTTGTTATTTAATTGCCAAATTACTGGTTTTCAGGTAATTATATATGGTGCTTATAATAACAAGGGAATTTTGCATGCTGAAAGATCAGGACAAAGTGTTTACCAACTTAGCTGGAACAGAAAGCTTTGCTCTAGATCATGCCAAAAAGCGGGGTGATTGGGACGATACCAAGAAAATATTAAGCTTAACGCCAGAGCAGATCATTGATCAGGTTAAGGATTCTGGGCTTCGTGGGCGCGGAGGGGCGGGATTTTCTGCCGGAGTAAAATGGTCGTTTATGCCTAAAACATCGCCAGATGGTGGCCCATCATACTTAGTGATAAATGCTGATGAAAGCGAGCCAGGAACCTGTAAAGACCGAGATATAATCCGCCATGAGCCTCATAAAATCATAGAAGGTGCCCTGATTGCTGGGTTTGCCATTAGAGCTAAGGCGGCGTATATATACATACGTGGGGAATATTATAATGAAGCTCTAGCATTGCAGCAGGCTATTGATGAAGCTTATGCCGCAAAGTTGATTGGCAAGAATGCTTGTGGATCTGGCTATGATTATGACATATATCTGCATCGCGGTGCAGGGGCATATATTTGCGGGGAAGAAACCGCTTTATTGAATAGCTTAGAAGGGCGCAAAGGAATGCCGAGACTTAAGCCGCCAGCATTCCCTGCGGTTATAGGGCTTTATGGCAGGCCTACAACGGTTAACAACATCGAGACCATAGCGGTGGTGCCGACGATCATGCGCCGAGGGGCGGCTTGGTTTAAATCATTTGGTAAGGTGAATAATGCGGGTACTAAAGTTTTCTGCATATCTGGGCATGTGAATAAGCCATGTAATGTGGAAGAATCGATGTCTATACCGCTAAGGGAACTTATTGAAAAGCATGCTGGCGGTGTGCGCGGTGGATGGGATAATCTTTTGGCGGTGATCCCAGGGGGATCATCTGTGCCGCTCATGCCAAAAAGCGTTTGTGATGATATAGTCATGGATTTCGACAGCTTGCGGGCAGTTGGTTCTGGCTTGGGCACAGCTGGTGTTATAGTTATGGATAAGTCAACGGATGTTGTGGCGGCGATTGCTAAACTTTCGCGCTTTTATATGCATGAATCGTGCGGGCAGTGCACTCCATGCCGTGAAGGGACGGGATGGATGTATCGCGTGATGAAGCGCATGGTGAGTGGTGATGCCGAAGTGGAAGAGATTGACCGTTTGTTGGAAATCACCAAGCAGATTGAAGGGCATACTATATGTGCACTTGGTGATGCCGCCGCTTGGCCAGTGCAGGGGTTGATTAAGCATTTCCGCCCAGAACTAGAAAATAGGATACGCAGCTATAAAGATAATATTCGTAATTAGGTTTTAACATTTTGACCAAGCTTAGAAAAAAGAGTAAATCAAAGAAACCATCGCGAAAGGGAAGGCTTTCTCATATTAAGCGCAAGCTAATAAAATGGTTTATTACGTCTGCGGTTGTGGCGATATTGTTTGCCAGTGCTGCGATTTATCTAATTAAGCAAGATCTTCCAAATATAGCTAATATTCTTGATGAAAACAAGGCACCTGTTGTCACCATTAAAGATAGCAAAGGAATTGTGTTAGCAAAATATGGCGACCTACATGGCACGCCCTTGACCTATAAACAAATCCCTAATAATTTAATAGAGGCCGTTGTGGCGACGGAAGATCGCAGATTTTTCAACCATATTGGCATAGATTTCCTAGGGTTGATGCGTGCTATATACGTCAATCAAAGAGCTGGAAAAGTGGTTCAAGGGGGAAGCACCTTGACGCAACAATTGGCTAAGATCAGCTTATTGACCCCAGATCGCACTATATATCGTAAATTGCAAGAGGCTATTCTGGCAATCGAAATAGAGCGCAAATTCTCTAAACAAGAGATTATCACAATGTATCTTAATAGAGTGTATTTAGGCCGTGGTAATTATGGAGTTGATGCTGCCTCTAAGTTTTATTTTGGCAAGAATGTTCACGATATAAATTTGAGTGAAGCTGCGATGTTAGCTGGAATGTTAAAGTCGCCCAATAAATTATCACCAGCTAATGATAAGGAAGCTAGCATGAAAAGGGCTAAGCAAGTTCTATATAATATGGAAGACGCAGGATATATCACAATTGCTGAGCTGCAGAATATTGCCCCGGCGCGGATTATGGAGCGTGGAGAGGGGCGTGGGGCCCTTCATAACCCATATTTCACAGATTATGTTATGGAGTTGTTGCCAGATTTAGTTGGTCCGGTTGAGCGTAATCTGACGGTATACACCACATTAGATCTTGATATGCAAAATAAGCTGGAAGGATCTCTGAGTAAGGTGATGGCAGAGCAAGGTGCTGCGCGCGATGTTAAGCAAGGTGCTGCCGTGACTATCGATTCTGTGGGTGCTATTAAAGCGTGGGTTGGCGGCACTTCATATCGAGCTAGTCAATTTGATAGGGTCTATCGGGCGAAACGTCAACCGGGTTCCTCTTTTAAGCTTTTTGTCTATCTAGCTGGGCTTGAAAATGGAATTAAATTAACGGATCATTTTGTGGATCATCCAATTAGCGTCGGCAAATGGCGACCAAGGAATTTCTCTCGCGAATATAAAGGGAAGATGACTATGCAAGAGGCTTTTGCCCAATCCATTAACACTATTGCCGTGCAAATAAGTGAAAAGGTCGGTCGGCAAAAGGTGGCTGATGTGGCTCATGCTTTAGGAATAACGGAAGAGCTGCAAGTGCTGCCTAGTTTGGCTTTAGGGGCAAGTGAGGTGCCATTGTTGCAGATGACAAGTGCTTATGCGGGGGTGGCTTCTAGGGGGTATAAGATCACTCCTATAGCTATTGTCCAGGTTTTGGATTCTCGCAATAAAGTTATATATTCGGCAACCCCAGCTGCTGGGCCTAAAGTTTTGACTGATGCGACGGTGAATGGCATGTGGAGCATGATGCGGGGATCTGTGTTAGATGGCACCAGTAAAGGATCGGCAATCAATGGTGTTGACGTATATGGAAAAACAGGCACCAGTCAGGATCATCGCGATGCTTGGTTTTTTGGTTTTGCCAATGGCTTGACCACAGGGGTATGGCTGGGTAATGATGATAACACGCCTATGCGCAGGCTTACAGGTGGCGCTATGCCAGCGACCCTATGGAAAAGATATATGATGCAAGTGATAGGTGGATCTGACGAAGCTAATGTATCTGCATCAAGTCCTGCAAAACAAAGTAAGTTATTTGGATGGCTGTCTGGCAAAAAAGAAAAGTCTGATACTATAGATCAAGTGATAGAAAAGAGTAAGAAGAGATAGTTGTTTATGGCAACATCATATACAACTTATTAATTTGATGATATATTTGGTTCATGGGTCAATTCATCTAAAAAGTTATGTATAATCAAGTTAGATTAGAGCAGGAATTAACTGCTATATCGCAGCAGTTATCAGCGGTTTTAGACAGTTTGTTACCACGCGCAGCGGGGCATAGAGAAGATCGTTTGTTCGAGGCGATGCGTTATGCCTCCTTATCGAATGGAAAAAGGATTCGCCCTTTTCTAACGGTGCATGTGGCCACTTTGTTTGGGGTGGCGCGCGAGTCTGCCTTAAGGGTTGCGGCGGCGATAGAATTAATTCATTCTTATTCACTAGTGCATGATGATTTGCCAGCAATTGACAATGATGACCTGCGCAGGGGCTCACCTAGTTGCCATAAGAAATTCGATGAAGCCACAGCTATTTTGGCAGGGGATGCCCTGTTAACATATGCTTTTGAAGTATTGGTAGGGCCGCAAACTCATCAAGATCCTTCGGTGTTAGTGGAATTAGTGCGCTCCATGGCTAAAGCAGCTGGATGCCATGGCATGGTGGGGGGGCAAATGATGGATTTGCTGTCAGAGAATCAAGAGCTTAGTGCTGCGGAGATAGTTCGCTTGCAAAGAATGAAAACGGGTGAGTTGTTTGCCATGTCATGTGAGGCCGGGGCTATATTGGGTAAGGCTGCACATAATGCACGCGCAGCCCTAAAGGCCTATGCCTATAATATAGGGCTAGCTTTTCAAATAACGGACGATATTTTGGATGTGAGCGGAACGCGTGAAGTGACGGGTAAAGAAGTGGGTAAGGATCATAAGGTGGGTAAAGCAACTCTTATCTCATCATGGGGTATAGATAAATGTCGCGACCACACCGAAAATTTAGCTAATCAAGCTATAACGCATTTAGCATATTTTGATGAGAGGGCTGATGTCTTAAGAGATATGGCTTGGTTTTTAGTGGCTAGAGACCGTTAAATTTATGATGTTATGCAAACACTGCAAAACACAGCTTCGTGGCAACCAGGTGGATTTCTGCTGCAATGGGTGTAGTATGGCGTATAAGATAATTGTTGGTCTGAATCTAGAGCAATACTATCAGCGTTATGCGGAATTATCAGGAAAGGCGCCTTCTGCAGTTGATACTTTTGATAATCAGCTGGATTACATTGGCCAGATTTCTCAAGAAAATGGAGTTTGCAGCCTTAACCTGGTGGTTGATGGATTGCATTGTGGAGCTTGCGTGTGGGTTATTGAGAGTTCCATGCGTAAGCAAGAAAGGGTGATGTCGGCTAGGGTTAATTTAACTACTAGAAGGTTGTTATTGGAATGGCGAGGGGAGAAGGAGGATATAACGGAATTTGTTGGATTCGTCCAACGGTTGGGGTATAGACTGACCCCATATGATCCCATTCTTTATGACGAGCAAGAGCAGTTAGCGCAGCGACAAATGCTCAAGCGATTGGCAGTTTCTGGATTTGGTTTTTTACAAGCGATGATGACGACTATAGCTGTGTGGGCTGGCCATTGGAGCGCTGAAGCTAGTCCATATACTCAGCATATAATGCACTTAATAACGGTTATGATAAGTGTCCCATGCATTATATACAGCGTACAGCCATTTATCAAATCAGCTTATATGGCGATTTCCAATAGGCGAAGTAATATGGACTGCTCAATTGTATTGGCCATAATGATTACTATGATTATCAGTTTGATAGAAGCGTTTTGCAATAACTCCTACACTTATTTTGACTCTGTGCTTATGCTTATTTTCTTCCTGTTAATAGGCAGATATATAGATCTGAAAATTAGAAACAAAGTTGGGACTCAGGCGAAAAGGCTTTTATTGAATCAGCCGCAAACGGCTATGGTCGAGCGAAAAAGTAAATTAATTCTGATGCATATATCTAAAGTTAATGTAGGGGATATAGTTAGGATAACGGTTGGTGAGAAGGTGCCGTTGGATGGAGTGGTTATCGATGGCGACAGTTTTATGGATTCTAGCATAATAACGGGGGAAACAATTCCACATCCGGTTCATCCCGGTGATCAGATTTATGCGGGGAGCCTGAATATAGATGGGCCTTTATCCATAAGGGTTAGCAAATTAAGTGATAACTCTTTGCTTGCAGAGATGATGAGGTTGATAGATATAGCGAGCAGGCAGCAAAGTAAATTTGTTCGTATTGCTGACAGGGTTGCTAGTTTTTATACGCCTGCAGTGATGGTGTTATCAGTTAGCACCTTTTGTTATTGGTATGCAATTGGGGCAACTGCGCATCTGGCTTTGGTTAATGCTGCTGCTGTTTTGCTAATAACTTGTCCTTGCGCTTTGGCCCTAGCGGTGCCAGCTGTTTATATAATAGCCACATCCAACTTAATCCAGCAGGGGATTATGTTGAAGAACATCGATGCATTGGAGCGTTTGACGCAAATCAATAGTGTGTATTTAGATAAAACCGGCACCATAACTTATGGCAAACCAGAATGGCTTAACAAAGATGATTTCTCTGAAGAGGATAGGATGTTATTAAAAACATTGTCTGGATATAGCAAGCATCCGTTATGCCTTTGTGTGCAAAGAACGCTGTGCGAGATGGAAGGTGTCGAAGGATTGTTTGGTGTGGAAGAGATGCCTGGGCAAGGTATGCAGGCTTTATATGCAGGTAGAAGGGTTGCATTGGGCAGCAGAAAAATGCTGAATATTGCAGAGAGGGTAGATGATGACTATATGGAGATGTGGTTGAACCTTCATGATGTTAGCAAGAGGTTGATATTTAAAGATGTAGTCAGGCCTGAGGTTAAAGATGTTGTTACTGAGCTTAAAAAATTGAACTTAGATGTGGCTTTAATATCTGGAGATCGCCTTGAGATCGTTAGAACAGTTGCCGCTGCTGCCGGTATAGCAAAATATTATGGCAATTTACTGCCTAAGCAAAAATATGAAGTGATCGAGAAAGAGCAATTATCAGGCAATAAGATATTGATGATGGGGGATGGGTTAAATGATTCTGCGGTAATGAAGATGGCTCATTGCTCCATGTCTCCTAGTGGGGCCATAGATTTAACCAGAAGTGTTGCGGATATAGTTTATCCTGGCTCTCTTGAAGCGCTGCCTTATGTTCTAAAAATATCTCGTGATTCGCGAAAGTTAGTGCAGCAAAATTTGGCTTTTTCTTTAGCATATAATGTGGTGATGATACCTTTTGCTGCTACCGGTTATATCACGCCAGCAATTGCAGCTTTGTTTATGTCTATTTCTTCTGTTACCGTGGTTCTAAATGCTATGAGATTAATTCGCAGATAGAGCGGCACTTCATCAGTAAGTTATAATTAGAAATTTCATTCTTTATGGTGTATATTAGTCAAAACTAATTATTTTGGTGTTAAAATGGCGGAGCTGCTATTAGAAATATTGTCGGAAGAGATGCCAGCGAGGATGGTCTTGGATGGAGTAGAGAAGCTGGATGTTTTGTTGCAAAAAGAGCTTGCGGAAATTGCATCTGTTTCGGTTGGGAAGGTCGAAAGATATAGTTCGCCTCGGCGGATAGCTTTGCTGTATTCAGATGTTGTAGAGAATCTCAGTGGTGAAGAGGTGCGGGGGCCAAAGGTAGATGCTCCGGAGGCAGCTATTTCTGGATTCCTTAGGAAATATGGGTTGAGTGGTGTGGATCAACTGGAGGTGCGTAGTGGAATGTATATATATCACATGCTTAGAAAAGAAGGAGGGCTGCCGGATTTAGCTTCTCAAGCGGTGCAGCGCGCTTTAGAAAAGCTTGTGTGGCCAAAGTCTATGCGTTGGGGGAGTTATGATATTAAGTGGGTCAGGCCTATACACTCCATAATCTGTATTTTTGATGGCAAGGTGCTGCCAGTTAAATTCGGGCATATAACGGCTGGAGCTGTCACTAAAGGCCATCGTTATTTGGCGGATGAAAATGTTGTGATAAATAATGTTGATGCGTATGCAAGCAAATTGCGAAAGATGCATGTTGAGGTGGATTATGATCGAAGAAAGCAGTTAATCCTGGATCAAATTAACGGTATAATACCTACTGGTTTACGTTTAAAGTGGGATGAAAAATTGTTGGAGGAGGTGACAAACCTCGTCGAATTTCCCTTTGTTATGCTTGGTGACATCTCTTCTAACCTTATGAAGTTGCCGCCAGAAGTGCTGATCATAACCTTGAAAGAGAATCAGAAGTATTTGTTATTAGAAGATGTGAATGGCGATCTTGCCCCTTATTTCATAATAGTTTCCAATATACCAGGTAAAAACAAGGGAGAGGAAATTGTTGCTGGAAACCAAAGGGTGCTGCAGGCGCGTCTTTATGACGCTATCTTCTTCTATGAGCAAGATAAGAAAGAAACTTTAGCCTCCAGGGTGTTGCAACTTAAAAGCTTGGCCTATCATGCAGAGATAGGTTCTGTGTATGATAAGATGCAGGGCGTTGTTGATATGGCTTGCAGCCTGACGCCTCTTTTTAATATAGCCCCCGAGTTGGCCACGCAAGCTGCTACCCTTGCTAAGGCTGACCTTGTCACCAATATGGTAAAAGAGTTCCCTGAATTGCAGGGAGTGATGGGTTATTATTATGCTTTGAATGAAGGGTTGGGGCAAGAATTAGCCATGGCTATTAAAGAGCACTATAAGCCTCAAGGGCCATCGGATGCGGTGCCAAGCACTCCATTGGGGCGCCTGATTGCGCTGGCTGATAAGCTAGACAGTATAAAACAACTCTTTGCGATAGGTATTAAACCCACTAGTTCTAAAGATCCATTCGCATTGCGAAGGGCGGCGATTGGTTCTTTGCGTATATTGCAGGAGCAGGAAGTAGATGCTATGGAGTTGCACAAATTGGGCTTGGGTTCAGAGGTCGTGGAATTCGTTTTGGAAAGGCTTAAGTTTATGTAGATATAAAAAAGCAGGTGATAATATTTTATTTTCACTTTGACTTTTGTTCTCCCATCCTTATAGTACACTTGCGAGATCAATAAAAATAGGGCGCATATGAATATACATGAATACCAGGCCAAAAAAATTCTAGGCAAATACGGAGTTCCAGTGCCGTATGGTAATGCTGCATTTACAGTGAATGAAGCTGTGGAGGTCGCGAAAGAGCTTATTCCCACTTGGGAGCAAGATGAAAATGCTGTGTGGGTTGTGAAGGCGCAAATCCATGCGGGTGGACGTGGTAAAGGTGGTGGCGTTAAGGTTGTTAAAACGATCGAAGATGTCAGGAAAGAAGCGGATCGTATGTTGGGTATGACGCTTATTACTCATCAAACTGGTCCTGAAGGCCGTGAAGTGAAGAAGATATATGTTGAAAGAGGCGCTTCTATTGTTAAAGAATACTATTTATCTTTGGTGGTGGATAGAGGAACTGGATGTGTAACATTTATCGCATCAACTGAAGGCGGGATGGATATAGAAGAAGTTGCTCATCATTCTCCTGAGAAAATCATCTCTATACCAGTTAATCCAGCTATGGGGCTGCAGGCATTCCATCTGCGCGATATGTGTTATGGCATGGGCTTTTCCGGTGGGCAGGTGAAGCAATTCTCTCTTGTAGCAAAGGCTCTTTATAATGCTTTTTTAGAGACTGATGCTAGTCAAATCGAAATAAACCCATTGATTGAAACGCCGGAAGGGATTTTTGTTGCCCTTGATGCGAAGATGAATTTTGATGATAATGCTTTGTTCCGTCACCCACAAATCGCTGAGTTGCGAGATGAGGATGAGGAAGATCCGCGCGAATTACAGGCAGCTCAACACCAATTAAGTTATATCACCATGGAAGGTAATATAGGTTGTATGGTTAACGGCGCTGGTTTGGCAATGGCGACTATGGACATCATTAAGTTATATGGCGGAGAGCCAGCAAACTTTTTGGATGTTGGTGGAGGGGCTACGGCTGATAGAGTTCGTGAGGCTTTTAAAATCATTCTTTCAGACCCTAGCGTTCAGGCTATACTTATCAATATCTTTGGTGGCATTATGCGTTGTGATATAATCGCTGAAGGCGTTATCACGGCTGCTAAGCAATTGGGCTTAAAGGTTCCGGTGATAGTGCGTTTAGAAGGGACTAATGCAGAGCTTGGTAAGCAGATTCTGAAAAACTCAGGTTTGGCTTTAATTGCAGCTGATAATTTAGCTGATGCAGCAGAAAAAGCTGTGAAAGAAGTTAGTAAATTAAAAGGAAAATAATAATCTCATGTGATTTTGAGATCAATAACGGAGAGAAAATAAATGGCTATTTTAGTAAATGCAAATACCAAGGTGATATGCCAAGGCTTTACTGGTGCTCAAGGTACTTTCCATTCAGAGCAGGCAATTGCATATAAAACAAAAATGGTTGGTGGAGTTACGCCAGGTAAGGGTGGCTCGACTCATTTAGGGTTGCCAGTGTTTAACACAGTGCATGAGGCTGCAAGAGTGACTGGAGCTGATGCTTCAGTTATTTATGTTCCGCCTGCTTTTGCTGCTGATGCTATATTGGAAGCGGTGGATGCCAAAATTCCATTGATAGTTTGCATCACAGAAGGTATTCCAGTGTTGGATATGGTTAGAGTGAAGAGCGCTATCATAGGCTCTAAAAGCCGCTTGATCGGCCCTAACTGTCCTGGGATTATTACTCCGGATGAATGCAAGATTGGAATTATGCCTGGATATATACACCGCAAGGGTAGAATTGGTATTATATCTCGTTCAGGAACTTTAACTTACGAAGCGGTTGCTCAGACTACAGCTGTTGGTCTTGGTCAGTCAACATGTATCGGCATTGGTGGAGACCCTGTTAATGGAACTAATTTTATCGATTGCATAGAAATGTTCCTTCAGGACGATGAGACCGATGCTATCCTTATGATCGGGGAAATAGGTGGCCGCGCAGAAGTTGATGCTGCTGAATTTATTCAAGCCAGCAAAACCAAAAAACCTGTTATTGGGTTTATCGCGGGCCGCACAGCTCCTCCTGGCAAAAGAATGGGGCATGCTGGTGCTATTGTTTCGGGCGGAGACGACACTGCTGACAGTAAAATGGAAGCCATGAGAAGGGCGGGTATTCATGTTAGTGAGTCGCCAGCTGATCTTGGTGCTGTTACATTAAAAGCAATTAATGGCTAATTTGCGGTTATTGTTTTTTAAGTTTAAAATTTGACCAACATTTGCTATAATGGTTTATCTGAAACTATAGGGCTTATGCATGTTGATTTCTTATAGATTGTTGGGAATGCACGCTATATTATGGTGCCTTATAATTATAAGGCATATGCCATTACACCTTGGATTCATAGGTGTGTGGCCGGATTTGTCTCTGCTATATGTGATTTGCGTGTCTATAAAGCATTCTAACATTAGTTTTCTTATTACTGCTCTGATGGCTGGATTGCTCAATGATTTGATTGCGGGAAATGTTATGGGGATGACCTCTATGGAGTTTGCTATCGTAGCGGCATCTATGCATTATAATGCAAAAGCCCTCTCCAATCAGTCATTTCGATTCGTTTGGATGGCCGTATGCGGCTTGATAGCGTTGTGCACTGCTGTGAAAATTATGATTAATTATATCGTGTTATCGCAATGGATGCTAGACTTCAGGGTTGTTGTTGACTGTTTTATAACAGCATGTTTTTATCCATTTATGCAGATGTTTTTGAATGCGTTATGGAAGGAGAGAGATCTTTCTGATGCGGGATGAGGGGAAAAAGCGTACTATATTTTCGCGGCGCAGTCTGTTATTAGGAGGGGTGAGCGGCCTGATGTTTACAGCGCTTTATACTAGATTAATTCAGCTGCAGCTTGTTGAGGCCAGTAAATATAGAGGGATGTCTACTAAGAACTGTTTGCGATTAACTGTCGTGCCGCCAGCCAGAGGGATTATCTATGCTAGAGGTGGAGAGGAGTTGGCTGGCAATGAAGACTTTACTCGCCTTGCAGTGGATGATCGCAAAATGAAAGTTGTGATGAGCGTTATTGCACAGTTAAATGATGGCATTTTGAGTAATCCGATCGAACTAGATAATAATCAGGTAAAAGCTTTAATTCGTAGAACCTCGCCTAACTCTCCTGTGCCGATTGTGGCCAATTTGAAATGGGAAGATTTAAGCAGGATCGAATTCTATCGTTATAGGCTGGATAAGGTTATAATAGAAAATGGGAAGAGAAGGACCTATCGCTTTGGTGGTATCTATTCTCATGTATTGGGGTATGTTTCTAGTCCTACTGAAGAGCAATTGCGCCACAGTAATATCTCTAACTATCAAGATTTTGTAATGGGAAAGAGTGGGTTGGAGAAGATTTTTGACGATTCGTTGCACGGTGTTCCCGGTGTTAAAGAGACTGAAGTGGATGCTAAAGGTAAATTTGTGCGCGATATATCAAACACTAAAAGCGCGCCAGGGCAAGATCTGCACACCACTCTTCATATGGGGTTGCAGTGTGAGATAGCAAAGCAGTTTGTGGGTAAGAATGGAGCTTGTGTGGTGCTGGATGTAAATAGTGGCCAGGTTTTGGCTATGTATTCCTCGCCCAGTTTTGACCCTAATCAATTTGTGTCTGGAATTAGTCAGCGCTATTGGGATGAATTATTGAATAACCCTGATAAACCGCTAATCAATAAGTGTATAAGCGGAGCTTTTCCGCCTGGGTCAACCTTTAAGCCTGTGACAGCTTTGGCTGCCTTGATAGCGGGGGTAGACCCTGATAGGAAGGTGTTTTGCAATGGCGAACACAAAATTGGATCTCATGTTTTTCATTGCTTTAAACGTAGTGGGCATGGAGATGTGGATATGCGTATGGCTATTGCTCAGTCGTGCAATGTGTATTTTTATAAGGTGGGGCAGGATATAGGTGTTGAGAGAATCGCTCATGCTGCAGAAATTTTAGGGCTTGGCTCTCTTTCAGGGCTGGGTTTGCCTTTTGAAGCCTCTGGGGTTATTCCAACTAAGAAATGGAAAAAGCAGCGGTTTAAACAAGAGTGGATGCAGGGAGACACTGCAAATTCAGCTATAGGGCAGGGATATGTGCTGGTGACCCCGATTCAGCTAGCCACGATGGTGGCAAGAATTGCATCAGGTTTGTCTGTGGTGCCAACGCTGCAGCTTGATAACTATTCTTTCGAGCCTCTTGCCGTGGGACAAGACAAGTTGCAGGTGATAAGAGATGGGATGTATATGGGTATGAACGATCGTCGAGGGAATAATTATGCGCACCGCCTTGATAATGCCAGCTTTACCTTAGCTGGCAAAACGGGCACAGCACAGGTTGCTGCTCTTTCAAAAAGTAAGGGTAATTCTGGGCTAGATGAGCACGGCCTTTTTATTGGATTTGCTCCATTTGATAATCCTAAGTATGCTGTTGCTGCAATAGTGGAGCATGGGGTGTGGGGCTATGCAAGTGCTCTCCCCATTGCTAAGCATGCCATAAGTTATTTAGAAAAAAATGGAATCTAATTTCGTTGATGGGGTTAGAGTTCCTGATTTAGTATAGCAATTGTGTCTTCTAAGGTTCCGTAATGAACTTGACCGGCTAGGGTGCAGTCACTGTAATCAGCGTCTGTGACTAAATACAAATCTTTTGCTGTTAATGTTGATCCGTCGCAATTTACATCAGGGGCGGTTATCACGATTTTGCCGCCCGCAGTGACGTCGTGATTAGTTAATGTTATGGAGTCATGATTCCATAAGATGTCTTTTCCTGCGTTTGTAGAGCCGCCTTTATGCGTTGCAGATTTGGCACTGGACCGCATGCTGCCACCAACTTTAATAGTTCCGATATTGTGAAAGTTGCTCATAAGTTTTCTCCTGATTAATAAAGATGAAGCTCTATATTATCCTCCTTAATTGGTCAAGCTTAATTGATGGATTAGTTTTTTAGTTCGGTGCTAAATAGATCTTGTTGCATTTGTTGAAGATTTATGTTTATATAGCAACGCAAACTTGTCATCTAGTTTGATTTTAAGTTGTGGAGGGATGGCCGAGTGGTCAATGGCAGCAGACTGTAAATCTGCCCGCGCGAGCGTTCGCAGGTTCAAATCCTGCTCCCTCCACCATTAAAATAAAGTTGACAAGCATGTGTTCTGCAGATATTCCTATCTCTCATAGTTGGAATCTATTTTTACTGTTTGTGGGAATAGGATCTTGACTTGATTATGGGGCATTTGTTTGCGATATGCGGGTGTAGCTCAATGGTAGAGTCCCAGCCTTCCAAGCTGGCTGCGTGGGTTCGATTCCCATCACCCGCTCCACAATTGAGTTAGTGTTTTTTACTTAAAGAGGTATACTATTATGGCAAAAGAGAAATTTAATAGAAATAAGCCCCACGTAAACGTAGGGACAATTGGGCACGTGGACCATGGTAAGACCAGCTTAACAGCTGCGATTAGTAGTTTGTTCTCGAGCACTGCAAAGAAATATGAAGATATTGATGCTGCGCCAGAAGAAAAAGCGCGTGGTATAACAATTAACACAGCGCACGTTGAATATGAAAGTGCGACACGTCACTATGGACACGTTGACTGTCCTGGGCACGCGGATTATGTTAAGAACATGATCACCGGTGCTGCACAGATGGACGGTGGTATTTTAGTGGTGAGTGCGGCTGATGGGCCGATGCCACAAACAAGAGAGCACATTTTATTGGCGCGTCAAGTTGGCGTTCCAGCACTTGTAGTGTTCTTAAATAAAGTAGACATGGTTGACGATCCTGAGTTGGTAGATTTAGTTGAGATGGAAATCAGAGACCTTCTAACCCAATATGGCTTCCCGGGTGATGACATTCCAGTGGTTAGAGGATCAGCATTATGTGCACTTAATGGATCTAATAAAGTATTGGGTGAAGATGCGGTTCGTGAATTGATTGCGAAGGTTGATGAGTATATTCCATTGCCAGACCGTGCGCTAGAAAAGCCATTCTTGATGCCAATCGAGGACGTATTCTCTATATCAGGGCGTGGAACAGTTGTTACTGGCCGCGTAGAGCAGGGAGTTGTTAACGTTGGTGATGAGATTGAGATCGTAGGATTAAAGCCTAACCAAAAAACAATTTGCACCGGAGTAGAAATGTTCCGTAAGCAATTGGATAGAGGAGAAGCTGGAGACAACGTAGGGGTGTTGATGAGAGGTATAGCTAAAGACGACGTAGAGCGTGGTCAAGTATTAGCAAAGCCAGGAAGCATAACGCCGCATACAAAATTCAAAGCAGAGATTTATGTTTTGACAAAAGAAGAAGGCGGCAGACATACACCGTTTTTGAGCAACTATCGTCCACAGTTTTACTTCAGAACAACTGATGTGACGGGAGCGATAGAGTTGCCAGCAGGAACAGAGATGGTTATGCCAGGAGACAACATGACAATCACGGTGCAATTGATTGCGCCAGTTGCTATGGATAAAGGATTAAAATTTGCTATTCGTGAAGGCGGCCGCACCGTTGGTGCTGGTGTCGTTTCTGAGATCGTTGAGTAGAGAGTGTTTTTAAAGAGCGCTCTATACCATGGAGCGTTTTTTAGGGGAAGGTTAACCTCTTCCCCGTTTTTCTTGTAGGAGTGTAGCTCAATTGGTAGAGCACCGGTCTCCAAAACCGGGGGTTGGGGGTTCAATTCCTCTCGCTCCTGCCATCATGCGGAACAAATCAAATGTTCCTTTCTTTCCCATAATTTTCAGTTTAAGCTTGTATTTGAATTTGACCCACATTATTAATGGCGCTCATCAGCTAGGATAGAACTTAGTTATATTGTCGTTGCATCAGAATTATTTGCTGAGAGCTTTTAAACTGCTTCTGATTAAGTCTTCCAGGGATATGTCAGATTCTTTAGCGCAAATCGCCATAACTACCTCTGCTGCATTACTGCGATTAAAGCCAAGATTAGCTAGTGCCGAAATAGCCTCTACAGATGTACCTTGATTGCCAGGTTGAGGGCTTGTTGTGTATGATGTGGTGCTTGCTAAATGTTTGGGCAATTTATCTGCCATTTCTAACAATATGCGTTGCGCGAGTTTAGGCCCTATGCCGCCTATTTTTTGAAATGCCATTTTATCAGATGAAATAAGTGCCGTCACCAATGCGTTGACCGAGTGCGTGCTCAAGATATTTAGCGCAACCTTTGCTCCGACTCCTTGAACAGACTGCAGTAAATTAAACCATCGTTTATCTTCCATCGATGCAAAGCCATATAGCTGGATGGAATCTTGCTTGACATCCATCTCTATCCAAAGCTCGGCGATTGCCTCGTTATGAAGTTGAGAAATTAGGTTTTTAGGGCAAGATACCATATAACCCACTCCATTGACATCGACCATGACAGAGTCTGGCCCGCATATATTTATTATCCCTTTTAATTTTCCAATCATCAATATATCTCCATTTTGCTTAAGTAATTCCTATGAAGACACAGAAATTACTCTTATGCAATAAAATTTGCTTGCATTATTGTCTTGATTTATCAATAATGCAAAAGCTTAATGCATGCCCGCGTGATGGAATGGTAGACATAACGGACTTAAAATCCGTGGAGCCTAGCTCGTGCCGGTTCAAGTCCGGCCGCGGGTACCATGCACTAACATTCTTCCTTTATCCATATATATTCATGATGCCACTCTTAAATTTTCTTATATCTCAGAAAGAGTGAGCCCACGTGCTATAATAAACTGCGAGAAGACCTCTTAATCTTTTTAAGGAGGGGCTAGTGCGCGCCGTGATGTAGGGTTTATAATGCTCGATATATTTAAATTTATCGAGGAATATATGGCATCTATAGCATTCGGGGCAGTTGGCGGAGTTATAGGGAAGCAAGCCCTTGGAGGGGCTATCGGAGCTTCGTTAGGTAAGGCAGTTTTTAGTGGGCTAGGGTCTTTGGTTGATAATGCTGTGTTCGGTCAAGAAAAAGAGATGGGCAGTGAGGGGCGGCGAATTACGGAAGTTAATTTTCAGCATTCAGGTTATGGCCAGATGATTCCCATCATTTATGGCGCAATGAAGATTGCGGGCAATATAATTTGGGCCTCTGGATTGCAAGAGCTGCCTAAAACAACGACGCAAACCATGGGGGGCAAGGGTGGCAAGGTTAGACATTCTCACACAAATTATGACTATGTGATATCTTTGGCCATAGCCCTTTGCGAGGGGCCGATCAGCAAGATAGGGAAGATCTGGGCGGATGGAAGGCTTCTAGACCGCAGTCTTTATGATATAAGGATATATAAAGGAGATGAGGACCAGCTGCCAGACCCAACGATAGAAGGATATATGGGGGCTGGTAAGGCTAGCGCATACCGAGGCGTGGCATATATTGTTCTGCGTAACCTCCATTTAATAGAGTTTGGCAACAGGATTCCGGATTTTTCCTTTGAGGTGATAAGAGAGATGCATGGCGCCGGCGATCACCCCACGCCAGAAAATCTTATCAGCGCCGTCACGCTTCTGCCAGGTGGGGGAGAATTTGTTTATGACACTGAAATCCAGCAAAAGTTAGAAGGAGATTATATCAGCGGCGGCTTCATCCAGCGAGGACATCGCCAATATATCAATAAGCACAATATCCACAATAAGGCCAATGTCAGCGTGGCACTCGATGATTTGCAGCAAAGCTTGCCAAATGTGCGTTGGGTGGCGCCCGTTATCAGCTGGTTTGCAACCAGTATGGATCTGAATGAATGCAGAGTTATGCCTGGCGTTGAAACTTCAGAGGCAATCTGCACCGTGCCAACTGATTGGCAAGTTGGTGGCAGGGGCAGACATAATGCTTATTATATAGGGCGCAATGGTGGCAAGCCTCGTTATGGCGGCACTCCTTCTGATTCGAGCATAATAAATATGCTGCAAGATCTGAAAGAGCGTGGCCTTAAAGCGATGTTATATCCACTTATGTTTGTGGATGCCCATGATAAGCCCTGGCGTGGGCGGCTTACTGGTGAAGCAGCAGTTGTGAAGGAGTTCTTCGCCAAGAAAGATGGCTATAACCAATTTATCCTGCACTATGCTGATTTGGCCAAAGGCCTGGTGGATGCTTTTGTGATAGGTTCTGAATTAATCGGGCTGACAAAAGTTATGGCAAGCGATAACTCTTTCCCGGCTGTGGATGAATTGATCAGGTTGGCCAAAGAGGTAAAAGCCATACTAGGGCCGGATGTTAAGGTCACTTATGCTGCTGATTGGAGCGAATATCACCACACAGATGGTGGTTGGTATAATATGGATCCCCTCTGGGCGTGCGAAGCTATAGATGTGATCGGGATTGATGCATATTTCCCATTAACCGAAGGCAAGAAGGGGCATGGCAATCTGCAGGATGAGGCCCAAGCAGGGTGGGACCAAGGAGAGTTCTATGATTATTGCTATAAAGATGAAGCAAGAAGCAAGAAGCATCCTATAGACCCTTCTTATGCCATTAAGAACATCGAATGGTGGTGGCATAACAAGCATCGCAATCCAGATGGCCGGGAAACCATGTGGCAGCCTGGAAGCAAGAAGGTGTGGTTCACGGAATATGGCTTTCCTTCTGTGGATAATGCCACCAATCAACCTAATGTGTTTTACAATCCAGAGAGTTCTGAGTCATCTTTCCCACGCGGATCCAGCGGTGTGGTTGATTTTATGGCCCAGCGTGCAGGCCTAGCCGCCACCGAGCTGCGTTGGCGCAATTCAGCAATTGTGGAGAATAAATTCGTTTGGACATGGGATGCAAGGCCCTTCCCCGAGTGGCCTGATTATATCGATGTGTGGTCAGATGGCGAATGCTGGCAGCGCGGCCATTGGCTGCAGGGAAAGCTGGGGGTTTCTGAAATTGGCCAGGTGGTGGATGATTTATGCCAGATGGCAGGTTTGGATAAACAGCAATATCACATAGGCGCCCTCAGCGGCATTGTCCATGGAATTATGTTGAACAGGCAGAATTCCTGTAAGGATATACTTTCCTGGCTGCGCAGCGCCTTTGCCTTCGAAGTTGTTGAAGAGGGCGGGGTTGTGAAGTTCGATAATCAGCAGCACAAGGCAAAGCTGTCGGTGAATCAGCAGCAGATGCTGGCATCTAATTCCGCGGCATCTTTAGTGGTGCAACGGTCGCAGACGAATCTTATGCCAACTGAGATCTCGCTTAACTACATCAACAAGCACGGCAACTATCAAGTCAGCAATGTGCGGGCCAGGCGCGGCGGCGACAGGAAGAGGCGCAAGATTAAGTTGGATCTGCCAATGCTGCTCGAGCCAGATCAAGCCCAAGTCACAGCAGAAAACCTGATGCGACTTGCCTGGCTGGAAGGCTCGGTTTATAGCTTTTTCCTGCCCATCGAATACGCCTATCTTTCTTCAGGGGATGTGCTGGAAGTTATGGGCACCACGATGCGGATAACCAAGATGGTGCTCGGCAGGAACAAAGCAATCTATATAGAGGCGGTGCGATATTGCCAACCTGCATCCATCCAAAGGCACGCGGTGGTTAAGCTGAAAAATAAAAGGGCGGACGAGCTGCGCACCGTCCCGCAGAGCAAGCTGGAAGTGATGGATATCAAGCTGTTGCCCCATGAAGAGGGTGATCAAGGAAGGGTGCTGCTGGCTGCCGCTGGCTGCCGCTGGCCTTGCTTATGGTTGGGGTGGGGCAGTTGTGTTCGCTGATTTCTATGGCCAGAAGAAGATGGTTGCGAGGATTGATGCCCCAGCAACAATGGGCAACTGCATCACCTTTTTGGCTGCAGCTGGAAACTTAATAGACCGCAAAAGCAAGGTGGTGGTTAATTTAATCTCTGGAATGCTAACCTCTGCCACTGAGGAAGAGTTCCTCAGCGGCAAAAACTTGGCGTTAATCGGCGATGAGATCATCCAGTTCCAGCGCGCCAAATTGCTGCAAAGCAACCAATATCAGCTGTCGCATTTAATACGCAGAAAGTTCGGCAGCCCCGAGGCAGGCTCTGCAGTCGGCCAAAGGTTTGTGCTGCTTGACCAAGCTATCGTCAGCATGCCAGTGCCTGATGAATTGATCGGCAGCAACATCCAGCTTGGCTTCATCTCCAGCGGCCATAATATGGATATGATGCAGCAGCTTGATTGCCATTATGGCGCCAAATGCCTGCAGCCCCTGCCACCAGTGCACATAAGGTGCGGCGTTAGGGGTGGGGCGTTGAACATCAGTTGGTGCCGCCGCAGCCGATATAATGGTGCTTGGCGCAGCGGGGTCGACCTTCCACTTATGGAAGAGAAAGAGGGATATCTGCTGGAACTCATCGGCAATGAAAGCCTGGTGATGCAGCGCCAGTGCGATGGGCCACGGGCTCAAATTATGCTCAGCTCATTGCCCAGCCCTGTGGATAAAATAAGGCTGCGGCAGATATCGGCCATATTTGGACTTGGCGAGGCAGCAGAACTCGCCATCAACATCGTAAATCCAGCTGTTCAGATGGCGGCCCCAGGGCGTGAAACGTTGCCATAATAACGCCCCCTTAATATGGCCTTAATATAAATAGCATATTTCATATAAATGTCATTACTTTTCACCACAAAAGTATAGAATATTGTTCTTTTATGTATTAACATGCCCAAACCAAGCCAGATGGAGGGTGCCTCGCACTTTCCTTTAATTAAACTTATATATCAGGTATAGAGGATATAAATATGACAGCAAAAACCCTTGCCTTAACGGTTGTAATCGGCGTGAGCGCCTTGGCTGCGACTGCAGCAAATGCAGAAGGCAACAACTTATATGTTCAGCTTAACGGTGGTGGGTCGTATGGATTAACACCAAAAAGTGATATCGGTCATAAAGTTTTGGGAAAAGCTGGGTTGGTTGGCTTTGAAGTCGGCTATCAAATAAATGATCATTTCCGCGCCGGCGTTGGTGTGGATTATAGGGTTGGATATGGTTTTAAAGAGTCTGAGACGCAAGATACAAGGCAGGACACGCAAGGGAAACTTAAGTCTTTGGCTGCTATGGCGAACCTTTATTATGATATAGTGGAAGTGAATGGTTTCACCCCATATATAACTGTTGGCGCTGGTGTTGCTAAGAATATATTCAAAGGTAAAAAAGATTATTTCGGGCTTAGCGGACCGACTGATGATGAGCATTATAAAGGAGCTAAGAGTAGTTTTGCATATAAAATGGGTGCCGGCGTTAAATATTCTGTCAGCAAAAGTATAGATTTAGATGTGCGTTATCAATACGCAAACTTGGGCAAAATTAGAATTGTTCCTGCTACTGATCCAGTTGAGAATGGAAGGTTGCGTGCTCATGAAGCGATATTAGGCCTATCTTATAAATTTTAATAATCAACGGGGAGGAATATAATGGCTTTTAGAAAATTTAAAGTAAATCCAGGGCGTGCTCATATAGAGCATGAAGCTATCCTTGCTCACATGGGAAACGGCGGAAAAGTGAGTGATGCTGTCCTTCAAGCAGTGGTTGCTGCGAAGAATCTGTGGGAAGAGCAAGCTCTTACAGAGCAGCAATTAGCTGAGAAAAAAGCAGCAGAAGCAGAAGCAAAAAGATTAGAAGAAGCAGATGGCCCTACAGCAAGCCCTGCAGTAGATCCTACAGCAGGCCCTACAGCAGGCCCTACAGTAGATCCTACAGCAAGCCCTACAGCAAGCCCTACAGCAGATCCTACAGCAAGCCCTACAGCAAGCCCTACAGCAGATCCTACAGCAAGCCCTACAGCAGATCCTACAGCAAGCCCTACAGCAAGCCCTACAGCAAGCCCTACAGCAGATCCTACAGCAAGCCCTACAGCAAGCCCTACAGCAAGCCCTACAGCAAGCCCTACAGCAAGCCCTACAGCAAGCCCTACAGCAGGCTCTGCAGCAGATCCTACAGCAAGCCCTACAGCAAGCCCTACAGCAAACAGTTTTAGCAGCATTCTTGCAGGCTGGTTTAGCCGGAAAGTCGATCTTAATGGTGCAGCAGGGGCTATAGGGCAGCAAAATGATGATGAAGAGGCGCCATGTGAAGATGCTGCCTCAGTATGCTGCGATCCTTGTTGGAGCCAAAAAAATGTTGACAAAGATAAGGTGTATTGTGATGAGCAATGTGATGGTTTTGATGGGTATAAAGCATATCAAGATTTTATTACATGCGAACTCGCTTCTTCGAATGAATTCTATTGCCAGAATTAATTTTAGATATAGGGAAATTTTTAGCAATAATAGAATGATGATTTATATATAACTGCAATTAATAACGGGAGACGACAAATGGTAAAGCTTAATAAAGTTCGTGAAAATCAAGCAATTAAAATAAAAGAGCAGAATGAAAGGCTTAAGGTATTAGAAGATAAGATTACGGCCGTAACAAATGGTTGGGCTGCAACTAACAACACATTAGCAGAAACTCAAGCTGAGTTAAAAGCTAAAGGAAGTGAGATTGCATCAGTAAACGCTGGTTGGTCTGCAACTAACAGCTCATTGACAAAAGCTGAATTTGAGTTGGTATCAGTAAAAGGTGTTCTAGATCAAGTTAATAGCACAGCAACAGCTGCTCAAACTGCGCTAGAAGATGCGCAAAATGAAATTGAAGTTTTGACAAATGGTTGGTCTGCAACTAACAGCTCATTGACAAAAGCTGAATTTGAGTTGGTATCAGTAAAAGGTGTTCTAGATCAAGTTAATAGCACAGCAACAGTTGCTCAAACTGCGCTAGAAGATGCGCAAAATGAAATTGAAGTTTTGACAAATGGTTGGGCTGCAACTAACAACACATTAGCAGAAACTCAAGCTAGTCTTGCTACAATTCAAAATGCAGCAATTTGTTATATACAGCAAAATCAACATCTTGGATGTGAAGTGGGTGGGGCATTAGATTGCCCTAAGGCGCCCGAAGAATGTCCATATGACAATTTTCTTGAGGAGCACCCTACATGTGCGTTGCTTGTATTTAGTCAGGATCAATGCAGTGATGGATCATCCGTATAATTGTAATAGAAGTAATTCTGATTAAAGGTTTAAATAAATGGTAAAGCTCAGTAAAGTTCGTGATAATCAAGTAAGCATAATCAGATCAGTGAATGCAGCGCTGCAAGCTTGCAGCGCTGATAACGCCAGCAATGCCGAGTTGGCAAATCATTGGCATGAGAAATATGAGAGTTGCGAGACCGATAAGAAAGGGAGCGATGCCAAGTTGGTAAATCTTTCTGCTGACCTAGACGTATGCCTGGACTATTGGCAGGACTATGTAAATCTATTGTCATCGAACGGCAGTTCAGCCACTTGTGAAACTTCGCTTACTCCTGTTTTTTTAGACGGCTATATCAGTAAATCTGAGTATAATAATGTGGCTGACTTTGCTAGCGCATTGGTTGAGAATAATCAATGGTCCGGTTACTTTGGTGAAAATCGTGTTACATCTTTCATGGATTTATATCTTCCTACTCCGGCGCAAATTGGAGTGGGCGCCCTTGTTGCTACTCCTATTATTCTGTCTGTTTGGGTGCCATTGGCTTTTGATAATTATAAAGCTAATGCCATTCTTCAGGCAAGGGTTAATGCTTTTGAAAATCAACCTGACGTCGTCCCTCAAGGCGAGCCAGCAGAGGGCGCAGCCAATAATCAGCATGGAGGTCAATTAGTTGCTATAGCAAAAAATGTAAATAATGTTTATAATCAGGTTTCTATGGCGAATGGTCATAATAATCAGGCGAAAAATTTGCTTGATGGAATACTTGGGGCTTTACCTACTACTAGAGAGCCTAAATGGTTAGTCAAGCTTCTACCACAATTTAACGATCTAGATAATCATATCCAAAATACGCATAATGCACTAGCCCCAACATTAGGGGGCGACGGATTTATAAGTAAGTTATATGCTGGATTAGACAATTTTTATCAAGCTCTCTACGGTCAAGAATGGAATGCCGAAGACGTTTCGCCTGCATTCGGAGCGGGGGGATTGTATGGAGAAGCAGCTGTTAATGGTGCAGAGATCTACTAACCCAGCTGTTAAACATAATTAATCAGAAGGACGATATGAGCGAGAGAGTAGTTACAAAAAAATTCGAACAAGCCCTGAGAGAATGGTCTGAGAAGAATGCTGGAACTGAAGTTTCGCAAGAGAAGCTCGACAAAATCCAGCTTCTGGCTGCGGCTTGGCACGAGCAGCAAATGCAAAAACCTGCTGTTTTGGTTGTTGATAAATATGACGACGCATATGTCAGTAATACTGTTAGCGATAAAATAAGCCAAAGCGTTGTGGATTTCTCAGGATATGTTGCCAATGGCGCTGCAGAAATTCCTGGGTATGCATCATATGCCAATGAGCAGTTTAATGCAGCTGTTTCCTCAGGATTATCTTCCGCCTATCGTTTTTATAAAGATCACACCACAGAATTTAAGATAGCAGGTGCTGTTGGCGGGATGATCATTGCCGGCGGATTTGCTAATTGGCTTTTTGGAACAAAAAGATATGTGAATGATATACATACTAGGCCGGACAATCATCATGGAAATGGTGGAGACGGACATAATGGCTTTGGTGGCGGCAGCCCTTTCGGCGGCGGTTCTTCGAGCTATATAAATGATATATCAGGGGAAGGGATGATGGCTCTTAGCTCTAGCAGTTCCAGCTCATCTTCTGCTATGGCGCCTTTAGAGCAGATAAAAAAAATCAGTGCAGATGCTGCTAAGGCATCTGAAAAGATTATCGAAACGGCTATAGGTGAGTCTGAAAGGGCTGGTAACACCAATGCTAAAAAAAAGATTATGAAGACTGCTTTTGCTAAGGTTGATCAAATAGAGTCTGATGCCAACAAGCAAATAAATAAAATAATCGAAGCTGAAAATGCTGAGCCTGATGCCAGATATCAAACACCAGCGGCAGATCTAAGGAATGAGGCTAGGAATACTCATGATACGATCAACAAAAAAATTGAAAAAGCTATCGATAAAATACCTGATGGAGATGCAGATCAGGATGCTCCTTATAGTAACCAACATCCTATGGACACCAGGCTGAAGGCTGCTTGGAAAACCGCCCGGAAAGAAAGAGACGCGAAATGGCGTGAAGAACACTCAGATGACTGGTTTGATAATTTGGCAGTGGAATATGGTACGCCTGTCGTTAGAGGAAGAGGTATTTTTGGAGATGATGATACGCAAGATGAATCAGATATTTCTCCAATATCTATGTCTCCAATACCTATGTCTCAAGAAGATCCATATGAATACAGTCATGACAGCACTTTTGACATAACCGTAAGCTTAGGTGCGCTTAATCCTGGTGCTGCTATCCAACAACAGAGTGGCCAAAACGATAACTTTGAAAGCGAATTCTAAGAACACTTATCCCACAGAGGGTTTTTGATTTTCTGCAGCATTTGCCTGTGGGCTTCGGTTTCCTCGTCAGAAGAAGGAAATTGGCGCTGCGGGAATGCTTTTGAATCACGCACTTCAATGGTGTTGGTGGCGTTGCGCAAATCAAACTTGCCCTGCAGGCCGCCGAGCAGTTCTGCATAAACCAGTGCTAGCAATTCTGAGTCTATAAGGGCGCCGTGCTTATCACGTGATTTTAAGCTTATATTAAAGCGTTTGCACAGGGCATCAAGGCTTGCGGGGGAGCCTGGGAATTTCTTCCTGGCCATGGGCAGGGTGTCGACCACGCGGCGCATGGTTATTGGGTTTATTCCCAGGGTTGCTAGCTCGAAATTAATAAATGATATGTCAAATGGGGCGTTGTGAATCACCATGGTGCTGGTGCCGACAAAATCCAAAAATTCCTTAGCAATGGTTGAAAACAATGGTTTGTCTTTCAAAAACTCGCCAGAGATGCCGTGAATTCTGAATGCTTCTTCTGGCATGTCGCGGCTTGGGTTGACATAGCTGTGGAAATATTTACCAGTGCGAACGCGCCCAATGATTTCCACGGCAGCAATCTCGACAATGCGGTGGCCCTTGTGGGGGTCCAGCCCGGTTGTTTCAGTGTCCATAACGATTTCACGATGGCCGGATAGCATGGCTTTTTCCTTGGGCATGGTTAAAATGACTATAGCACTATAGCATATCATATATGGGAAAGACCAATGTTTATTTATGTATAAATCTTCATCAATTAAGAATTGCGTTAAAGATCCATTAATGATAAACGAGACAGTATATGGATTATTCTCAGTGAAGATTAGATGGTTGCAAGAGTGCATACGGTTGCTTTTCAAGGCATTGAAACCAAGGATGTTTCGGTGCAGGTGCATCTGGCCAACGGTATGCCTGGGTTCAGCATTGTTGGCTTGGCGGATAAGGCTGTGGCAGAATCGCGCGAAAGAATCAAGGCGGCTTTTCACAGCATGGGCCTTTCCCTGCCATCTAAGAAAATTACAGTTAATTTGGCGCCTGCTGATCTGTTGAAAGAAGGCAGTCATTTTGATTTACCTATTGCCATTGGCCTGCTGGCAGAGCTGGGCGCCATCCCGCTTGAAGAATCGGGCAGATATATAGTGCTGGGGGAATTAGCGTTGGATGGCAGGATATCCAGAGTTCTTGGTGTTTTGCCAGCAGCAATGGCTGCTGTTGCCCATGAATATGGCTTGATATGCCCGCATGCCAATGGATGGGAAGCGGCTTGGTCGGGCAATAAAGACATCATAGCTGCAGAAAATTTGCTCGACTTGGTGAATCACTTAAACGGCGAAACCAACCTGCCGCAGCCGACCATCAAGGTTGAAGATGATTGCCAACAATATGAAGACCTGAAGGATATACGCGGCCAAGAAATCGCCAAAAGAGCTTTGGAAATTGCCGCCGCCGGTGGGCACAACATGATGATGATTGGCCCGCCTGGTTCTGGCAAATCTATGCTTGCCAAGCGATTGCCAGGGTTGTTGCCGCCTTTAAGGGCGGAAGAAATGCTAGAGGTTAGCGTGATTGCCAGTATTGCTGGAATGCTTAAAGACGCCGGTGGCTTGGTGCGGCAGCGCCCTTATCGCGACCCTCATTCTTCCTCATCAATGGCGGCGATGGTGGGGGGCGGCAGGAATGCCAAGCCAGGGGAGGTGACCATGGCCCATTTAGGGGTGCTGTTCTTGGATGAATTGCCGGAGTTTTCTCGCATTGTGCTAGAATCATTGCGTCAACCTGTGGAGCAGGGAACCGTGACCATCGCGCGGGTTAATAATCACATCACTTACCCTTCAAGGTTTCAGCTGCTGGCGGCGATGAACCCATGCAAATGTGGATATTTTGGTGAAGCCAAGGCTTGTTCCAAAGTGCCGCGTTGTGCGGAAGATTATCAAGGGCGCATTTCTGGGCCATTGTTGGATAGGTTTGATATCAGAGTTGATGTGCCATCGATTAAACTTTCCGAGCTTGAAAGTGCACAGGGTGAAGACAGCGCCACCGTCAGGGAAAGGGTTTTAAGGGCGCGTGAAATACAGGCCCAGAGATATAAAGGCACAAATATAACCCTTAATGCCTATGCCGATGGGGAGCAACTGGTTGCATTTGGCAGCCTCTGCCCAGAGTCGCAAGAGGTGTTGAAGAAATCGATGGATAAGTTTAATTTATCCATGCGAGCCTTCAACAGGGTGCTTAGAGTGGCTAGAACCATTGCAGACTTAAGCGGCGAGGAAAATGTTAAGAAGCATCATATCATTGAAGCGTTGAGTTTCCGCAATGTGAAATTAAAGGTTTAATATGCGCAAGGAATATAGAGGCAGAAGAAAGTTAGGTGATCTGACCGAAGTTGCGGTGATGCCAGCTGCTGAGAAGCATGGGTTTGCCATGTTTAAAATTCTGAGCAATTGGCCTCATATCGTTGGGGAATTCTTAGCCCAGCATTGCACCCCTAAAGGATTGCAGTTCCCAAGCAATCAAACGGTGAAGGGAGTGCTTTTGATTGAGGTGGAAAACCCAGGTTTCAGCCTGGAGCTGCAGGCGAGCGAGCGGATAATTGTGCAGAAGATTGCCACCTTTTTTGGTTATCAAGCGATTGATAAAATTAGGGTGGAGATTTCTCGCACCAGAAAAAAAACAGTTAAGCTGGAGCCTGATGATATTGTTCTCAAACAAACGGTGTCATTCGAGCAGGAAGAGGATATACTTTCCAACTTAGGTAATATAGAAGACGATTTGCTGAGGGATATGCTTGCATCTATAGCGCAAAACTCTTTCACTTCAGATGAATAGGGGTGTTATAGTTGCATCCCCTGGCTTGCAGCAAGCTCATGTAGGTTAGGCAGGCTTTGTTTTTTTCTTGGCAACATGGAGATGGGTTCTGATGGTGGTATGCCCATCATGATTGAATATGATGGCTTAATATGTCTTTTTGCAGTTTCTGCTTGCATAACCGTATTTATAGCGGAATAGCTTTCGAACTGCTTTAAAAGGTCTATATCCAGAGGAAGTTTTTTGTTAACTAGATCATTATATAGACCTAAAGAAAAATCTAAAGCATAGGTTTGCGTGTATGTGCAGACTTGAGATAAGTAGCTGTTAAGCTGAGTGCAGGATATATTAATAAGGCGGGGATCACCGCAATTGGCAGCAAGTGTTGCAAGGGATTCAAGCTGAGTGCGGTATGAGATTTCGATATCTGTTCTTATATTGCGTACTTTTTGCACGGAAGATAGCATCTGAAAGCGATCTAGTATCATTTCATCGTTAGCGGATAGAGGAATCTGGGTTAGCATAGATGCTGTGGCGAAGAAGATAGCAGTGTAGTTAACCGGTGCATCCTCAGGGTAGGAGGTTAAGGGCAGAAGTACTATTGAGCGTAATTTCATAGGTTCTACGCTTCCAGCCGAAGGTATCTTCTTTGATGATTCTATATAGAAATCGTTTAACGTTAGAGTCTTCAATTTTATCCTTGTCTTAACAGTTTTTAGGACTATATAAGATTTGGCGGATATAATCAAGTTGTTGCTGTTTTATGAAGGCAAAGCGATGATGCCTTTAATCAATATGCGATATGGTTAAGGTTGCATTGATCGTGGTTAGGCAGCAATAACGGTTATTTAGGCGCCAACATCATAAAGATCTGACGTCCTTCCATTCTTGGTGCAACTTCGATTTTTGCAAGTTCTGATATGTCATCTTGGAAGCGAGTCATCACCGCAAAACCCACTTCATTATGGGTGATCTCGCGGCCGCGGAACATTAAGGACACCTTGACTTTATTGCCATCTTTAATGAATTTAGAAGCATTGCGCAATTTAATTTGATAGTCTCCATCAGCGATAGTGGGTCTAACTTTTATTTCTTTAACCTCAACAATCTTTTGCTTCTTCTTGGCTTCATGGGCTTTCTTCTGCATTTCATATTTAAATTTGCCGAAGTCCATAACTTTGCATACAGGTGGCACGGCGGCAGGGGAAATCTCAACGAGGTCTAGTCCGTGTTGGGCTGCCAATCGCAATCCTTCTGATGGGGCCACAACTCCTATCATTTCGCCTGCAGGTCCGATCAACCTGATTTCTTGGCACATGATTTTCTCATTAACTCGCGTTACGATTTTTATATCTTTGCTTATGGTCTAAATCCTCAAAAAATTAAAATTCTCTATGTTCACCAGTTGGTGACGCCATAGCATCACCCAATTTAGCAATAAAATCTGCAAGTGCAAGTATTTCTTGCGTGTCACTGCCAAGCCTTCTTAGTGAAATGGTGCTGGTTTCCTGTTCTTTTTTGCCTAAAATCAGCATCATAGGCACTTTCAGCAGTGAATGTTTGCGAATTTTATAGTTAATTTTATCGCCGTCTAAATCCAGCTCTGCGCGGCAACCGATTTGCTTAAGGGCGGCTGCAACTTCTTTAGCATAATCATCAACTTCATTAGTGATTGATGCCACCACCACTTGGGTTGGGGCTAACCATAAAGGCAGCTTGCCGGAATATTGTTCCAGCAATATCCCAGTGAATCGCTCTAAAGAACCAAATATAGCGCGGTGAAGCATGACGGGGCGATGCTTCTTGCCATCTGCTGCTATATAGCCAATGTCAAATCTTTCTGGCAAGTTGAAATCCACCTGTATGGTGCCAAGTTGCCAGTCACGGCCAATTGCATCGCGAAGCACGAATTCTATCTTAGGGCCATAAAAGGCGCCTTCTCCTGGATTTAACGTATATTCCAAATTCGCCCCTTCGATGGCATGTATCAAAGCATTTTCGGCTTTATCCCAAATGCTGTCGTCGCCAATTCTTTGTTCTGGACGGTCAGAGAATTTAACCCTAACTTCAGTGAAACCGAAATCCGCGTAAATCTGCAACACCAAGCGACACATAGCCAGGCATTCTTCATTGATCTGTTCTTCGGTGCAGAATATGTGAGCATCGTCTTGGGTGAACTCGCGCACTCTCAGCAATCCATGTAAAGCGCCTGATGGCTCATAGCGATTAACCTTGCCAAACTCTGCCATGCGCAGTGGCAAGTCGCGATAACTTATGGTACCTTGCTTGAACACTTGAACGCCACCAGGGCAATTCATTGGTTTAACGGCATAAACCCTGTCGTCTTCTCCGGCATATGCAGTGAACATATTAGCCCCAAACTTTTCAGCATGGCCGGAGGTTTGCCAAAGGGAATAGTCCATGATAGATGGGGTGTTTATTTCCACATAGCCGCAATTGTTTTGCACGGCGCGCATATAGCCGATAAGTTGTTGGAATAGGGTCCAGCCTTTAGGGTGCCAGAAAACTGCTCCAGGAGCTTCTTCTTGAAAATGGAAAAGGCCCATTTCTTTACCAAGTTTTCTGTGATCGCGCTTCTCAGCTTCTTCCATTCTAATAAGATATTCTTGCAGTTGTTCTGTGGTTGCCCATGCGGTGCCGTATATGCGCTGCAGTTGTTGGTTTTTGCTGTCTCCTCGCCAATAGGCCCCGGCCACCTTGGTCAACTTGAATGCTTTAAGCCTGCCGGTTGTTGGTGCATGCGGCCCACGGCATAGGTCGGCAAAGTTTCCTTGGAAATATACGCTGATTTCCTCGTTTTCCGGCAAAACTTTGATTATTTCCACCTTGTATGGTTCGTTTAACGAAGTGAAGAATTCTATCGCCTCTTGACGAGACATGGTGCGCCGCTCAATTTTATCATTACGTTTGACTATCTCGCGCATTTTTTCTTCAATAACTTCCAAATCTGATGGGGTGAAGGGAATGTCGCGTGCAAAGTCATAGAAAAATCCATTTTCAATAACTGGGCCGATTGTGGCTTGGGTGTTTGGGAAAAGTTCATTTACTGCTTGAGCCATAATATGGGCAGCGTCGTGGCGCAAGATGTCAAGGCCATCAATGCTCTCTGGCGTGATGATTTTAATTACAGAATCTTCCTCTATGACGAATGACAAGTCTTTAAGTTCGCCATTCAATTCGATGGCAATCGCAGCTTTTGCAAGGCTTTTGCTGATGCTCTCTGCGATTTCGGCACCGCTGATTGCGGTGGCGAATTCCTTTATATTACCATCAGGGAAGGTTATTTTTGGCATATTGATATTTCTTGTAAGCTTAACTATAAGGCAACAATATGCAGCGAGTCGTGGTTTTTGTCAACAAAGATAAACTAAGCTTGTTTAGCTTTTAGTCTAGGCTTTAATTTGTTGATTACATAAACGCGGCCTTTGCGTTTCACTAGCTGGCAATTTTTGTCACGCTTTTTAGCAGATTTTAGGGAAGATAGGACTTTCATATAAATCACTCCGAATATTTTCGCGTTACTTTATATCGTAAACCTCTTACATGCAAGAATATTTTGTGCTATGTTCCTTTATAACTATAAATTAATTTTATTTACACTATGCCAGATAGCAGGTTCTTTAAAAATAGCGGTCCTCACAAGCTGAAAGATTTAGTGATGGAATTTAGTGGTAAGGTGATTGGAAATTCAGAAATACTTATTTCTGATGTTGCCACGCTTTCTAGTGCTGCCGAAGGTAATATTTCTTTTTTCAGTAATCAAAAATATGCTGGGCAACTGATGGACACAAAGGCATCGGTCTGCATAATAGAAGAAAAGCATCGCGATCTGGTGCCGGAAGGCATTGTGCCGTGGGTGGTGGCTAATTCATATGAAGTTTGGGCAAAGGTGTTGGCAAAGTTCTATCCGGCAGCCAGCGATGTGACGGGAATAGACCCATCTGCTTATGTGGCCAAAGATGCTGTTGTTGAAAAAAGTGCTTATGTTGGGGCCAATGCATATATAGGAAGCCAAGCGGTCATAGAATCGGGATGTTATATTTCAGAGGGATGCTATATTGGTGCTGGGGTTAGGATTGGTGCTGGCAGTGTCATTCATCACGGCAGCACTGTCTCTTACGCTTCTTTGGGCAAGGGGTGTATAATCCATCCGGGTGTTAGGATTGGACAGGATGGTTTTGGTTTTGCACCAAGCATCAGTGGCATCACTAAAGTTCCGCAATTAGGAAGGGTTATTGTTGGTGATTATGTAGAGATAGGCGCCAACACTTGTGTTGATCGCGGGGCGATTGAAGACACAACAATCGGGGACCACACTAAGATAGATAACTTGGTGCAGATAGCCCATAATGTTTCCATTGGGAAATATTGCATCATAGTGTCACAAACTGGCATTGCTGGCAGCAGCAGTATAGGAGATGGTTCTGTTCTTGGTGGACAATGCGGCGTTTCTGGTCACGTTAAAATTGGGCGCAAAGTGACGTTAGCAGCGCGAGGCGCCATAATCAAGGACGTGGAAGATGGTGCTATCCTCGGTGGAGTTCCAGCAGTTCCTATTCGTCAATGGCATAAGCAGACCGCCATTTTAAGGAAATTAACTAATTCAAATGAGAATAAATAATGAGTGAAAATAAAATTAAAACCGTGGAAGATATTATGCAGATGATACCGCATAGATATCCTATGTTATTAGTGGATAGGATATTAGAGGTGGTGCCGAATGAAAGTGCTATAGCTTTAAAGAATGTGACGATAAACGAACCATATTTCATGGGGCACTTCCCTGGCAAGGCGATTATGCCAGGGGTGCTTATAGTCGAGGCTATGGCCCAGGCGGCAGCAGCCTTTGTTGGGGCGGAAGATTCAGGTAATGAGGTGGTAAAGAAATTGACCTATTTTATGTCTATAGAGTCGGCTCGCTTTAGAAAGCCAGTGGTGCCAGGAGACAGCATGCATCTACATGTATCTCTTTTAAAAAGGCGAGGCAATGTGTGGAAGGTTAAAGGAGAGGCGAAGGTCGAAGGGATCACAGTTGCTGATGCCGAATTTACAGCAATGACCGTGGAGGTGAAATAAATGGCTATACATAGCACGGCAATAATTGCCGCTGGTGCGAAGATATCGGATTATGCAAATGTGGGACCTTACTGCATAATAGGTGAAAATGTTATTCTTGAGGATGGAGTTAATTTGCATTCACATGTTTGTGTGGATGGACACACAAGGGTGGGGGCTAACACAGAGATATTCCCGTTCGCTTCAATTGGCAAACGGCCGCAAGATTTGAAATATTCTGGTGAAGCCTCGACGCTAGTAATTGGCAAAAACAATGTTATCAGGGAATATGTGACTATACATCCTGGCACTGCTGCCGGCTGTATGGAAACAGTTGTAGGGGATAATTGCTTAATCATGATTGGAGTGCACATAGCGCATGATTGCCGTGTGGGGAGTAATGTGATTCTATCTAATAACGCTTCTTTAGCTGGGCATGTCGAAGTTGGTGATGGGGCTATATTAGGTGGAATGACTGGCTTTAGGCAGTTCGTTAGAATCGGAAGAGGGGCGATGATAGGAGGTGGCAGTATGGTTGATGCAGATGTCATTCCTTATGGCAATGTTTCCGGAGAGCGGGCTTCTTTAGCTGGCCTTAACATAGTTGGGATGAAAAGACGAGATGTTCCAAAAGAAGATATACAGCAGGTGATGAAAGCTTTTAAAGATGTGTTCAATTCCGATGAGGAGACATTAGAAGAGCGCTTGCATAAAGTGTGTGCTAATAATGGAACTAATGATATGATCATGGAGATTGTAACATTCATAAAAGAAAGCGGTGGTAAGGTTGCTCTGTGTATGCCGAGAAGCCGACAAAATATAGAGGGGTGATAGATAATGAAGAAGCCGAATAAGATAGCCATATTTGCTGGGGACGGATTTTTACCAAGGCATGTTTATGATGCCTGCAGAGATCAGGGTATCGAAGTGAAGATTATAGGACTAGAAGGGCAGGTGTCGTCAGAAGCATTTAAAGGTGTTAATTACGAAGTTTTTCCTTTGCATGCAGTCAGTAAAATAATAAAGATTCTGAATCAAGATGGGATCACCGACGTGGTTTTGGCGGGTAAGGTTTGCCGATCAACCAGTTTATCTAAGTTATTATTGGACATTAAAGGCACTAAATTATTAACTAAAATAATGAGATATGGCTTGAATGATAATGCTATTTTAACTGCGATCATTAAATTTCTTGAGTCTGAGGGTTTGCGCTTATGGCCAGCAGAATCATTGGCTAAAGATCTGATGGTAAGCAAGGGGGCTCTAACCAGAATTGAGCCTTCCAAAGAAGATTGGATTGATATCAAAAAAGGTATGAAGATATTAAAAGATATAGCTCAGCATGATATAGGGCAGTCATTAGTTATCCAGAGTGGACTGATTCTTGGTATAGAAGCTGCAGAAGGCACTGATGCCATGATCGCCAGATGTGGTATGATAAAGCAGAAAGAGGAAACGGGCCCTATTCTAATCAAGGCAGTGAAGCCTAAGCAGGACAGAAGGGTTGATCTTCCATGTATAGGCAGTGCGACCATAGAAAAATTGCATGAGAACGGATTTCGTGGCATCGCAGTGGAGGCCAAGGTGACGCTTTTGCTTGAAGGAAGTAAAACTATAGATGAAGCCAATTCTAAGGGGATTTTTATATATGGAATCTAAAGTGAAAAAAAGCTCAATAAGACAAAAAATATCTGTTGTGTGTATTTTACTTGGCATATTTTTTTCTATGACGGGAGGGCTGCTATATCTTTGGACTGAAAAGAATTTAACTAGGAGTGCATTGAAAGAGAACAGGGCGTTGGTTATTGATTTAGGCAAGGAAAATATAGCGGTTGGATCTTTATATAACACGTCTCAAAAGAGGATAGCGGTTGACAAGCATGCTGATACCCCTCGTTATAGACAAAGAGAATATACTAAGGTTATTAATTCTAAAGATCAGTCAGAAAAGGATGTGAATGAAGGGCAGTGATGAGGGGAATATCATCTGTTATTAAGGGTAAAGCTTTTTGGTGGTTGTGCTTGGTTTCCTTTTTACTAGGGATTTTGGCGTCGCTAGCTCTGCCACCTGTGGGTTTTATCTGGGTCTTGCCTCTTGCTTTGCCAATATTTCTTGAACTGTTGCAGCGACTTCCTGATAAGAAAAGCCAATTTTTATTTGGATGGTGCTTTGGTTACGGGCATTTCATATTTTCTTTAAGCTGGATTGGCAATGCCTTGATGGTGGAGGCGGATAAATTTGCTTGGATGAAGCCGATCTCTTTGTTGGGAATCCCTGCATTTTTAGCCTGTTATATTGGGGTTGTTGCAGTGATAACTGGTTTTGCCCGCAGCAATAGGTATATGATGTGGTGGATGTTCGCACTTGCCTGGGTGCTTTTAGAGTTGGCGCGCAGTTACCTGATATTTCCATTTCCTTGGAATCTCCTGGGATATAGCTTTGCCCCATCTTTAGTTATGTCGCAATTTGCGTCAGTGATTGGAATATATGGCTTGTCGTGGTTGCTAGTGTTGGCTGGCAGCGTGCTTTTTACAAGATCAGTTATTGCGATTTCATTGATCTGCCTTTTGATGGGTTCGGTTTATCTGTGGGGATATGAATATTTGAAGAAAGAAGGTGTGGATGAAGGATTTATTACGTTGCGTTTGGTGCAACCAAGCCCGCCCCATCACCATCTTGGTGATGTTAATGAAAGGGCGAGCCAAATACGTAAGCTTGTCTTTTTAAGCCAAGGGCAACCTTCTGCCTCGGCTCCAGATGCGATTGTTTGGCCTGAAGGGGTGCTGCCATTAATTGGACATGATCAGGTTTTAAAAACAATAGCAAGCTTGCTGCCTAGAGAAAGTTGGTTATTAACTGGTGCAGACAGGGTTACAAACGACCATTTATATCACAACTCCATCATTAGTAGTACGCCTGAAGGAGATGTGGCTTCTTACTATGATAAACATATATTGGTTCCATTTGGGGAATACATCCCGCTGCGTTGGCTGTTACCTGCGTTTATTGAGAAGGTGGCCTATGGCATGGGTGATTTTACTATAGGGAAAGAATATTCAGTAATTAAGGTGGGTGATAACTATGCTGTGCCATTGATATGCTATGAGTCGTTATTCAGTTTGTTTGTTAATAACTTTCCTTTGGCGAGAGCTGGGTTTTTGCTTAATGTCACCAATGATGATTGGTTTGGCGACAGCTTGGGGCCATATCAACACCTAGCAATGGCGAAATTTAGGGCGATAGAATACGGTAAGCCTTTGGTCAGGGTTGCTAATTCTGGAATCTCTATGGCAGTTGACTTTCATGGCAGAGAGTTGGCTTCGATTCCTCTGGGCGCTTCAAAGGCAATAGACTTGCAAATTAAGCTTGTTCTAAAAGAAACGACCTTTTATTGTGCCAATATTTTTTTATTAGGGTGCATACTAATCATCAACATAATTATAAGCTTCGCGGCGATGTTCTTATTGAATAGATCGCGCTCTAGCAATTAAGGCCTTATTATATTAAGAGGGGGGCTTCTTTATTGCGAATTTATTATGTTAAGGTGGGATTATGAATATTAATAAACAAATAAACCTTATAGTAATAAATTGTTGGTGCATCGGCCTGTGATTTTTGATATACAGGTTACTTGGATTATATTAACAGAGAATCTTAGTATGATGGGGTATGTATATGAGTAGAGTGAAGGGCCTAGTACATCCTGTGGATGTATATGTGGGTAATCGTCTTCGGAAAAAACGTTTAGAGAGTGGGGTGAGTCAAGAGCAAATTGGAGATGCCGTGAATGTTACATTCCAACAGATTCAAAAATACGAGAAAGGATATAACCGTATAAGCTGCAGTAAACTTTTTGAAATCGCTCAATTCCTAAAGACAAAAGTTGGTTATTTCTTCGAAGATCTTCCCTATAAAACGGTCGCCAGCAGCGACGACACCCCTTATGTTTTTCCAACTGGGAATGATGCTAATGCATTAAGCGATGTCTCCCATTATAACCCATATGATGACAGTTGGCATTCTGATCCAGACATACGCCAATTGGTTGAAGCCTTCTCTAATATTGGAGATCGTCAAGTAAGGGCCACTGTTATTTCGTTAGTACGTTCTTTGCTTAAGAAATAGACTTATATATAAGCAATTAGATACTGTGATTTAAACTTGATATTTTTCTGATTTTATAATAAAAGTCAGGGCATCATAAAGCTTTGAATAAGTTTAAGTCTTTGCTTAACACCACAAAATTGATGTTTATAAGGATGAAGTCGGATGGATGACTACCAAGTATTGCCTATGATTAACTATTTGCAGTCGTTAAGTGGCGAAGCCATGTCGATTGCCTTGTTCCTGCTAAGTGCCTGCATCATCATGGTTATGTTGCGCGCCTTTGGGTTGGTTGGGTTATATGTATACAGCGTTTTGTCCACCATTATGGCTAACATACAGGTGTTAAAGTTAGGGCAATTAAGCATCTTTCCCGAACCCGTTGCTTTGGGAACGGTTACCTTCGCTACGGTTTTTTTAACCAGTGACATCATAACCGAGCACTTTGGCAAAAAAGCTGCACAGAAGAGCGTTTGGTTAAGCTTTTCCGCGCAAATAGTAGCCATGCTAATAATGTTGATGACTCTCGGGTTTAAGCCAGTCAGCGATCATGACCCCGCCCATAATGCAATGATGGCATTATTCCTGCCTGCGCCAAGATTGATCATTGCAAGTTTGCTTGCTTTCATAGTAAGCCAACTTTTAGAGATATCCCTGTTTCAATGGATATCGCAGTTTAATCATAAAAAGTTTTTATGGGTCAGGACCAATGTTTCAGTTATCGTATCTAGCTTTGTTGATAATGTGATATTCAGTGTGGTGGCATGGGTGATATTATCGCCACAGCCAGTTTCACAACACACCTTGATATACACTTATATTTTAGGGACATACTTGATCCGAGTTGTGCTGGCGGTGTTTTCTACTCCTATAATGTATTTAAGCTATTATTTTATTCCGAGGAAGCAATGAGTAAATTCTCCTTCACCTATCATTATCCAGATGCCTCTTCAAAAGCTAGAATTGGTGAGATAACCACCCCTCATGGAGTTGTCCAGACCCCAGCTTTTATATTTTGTGCCACTAAGGCCGCGATAAAATCACTTTCCCCATTGCAGATGAAGGAGGAGGGAACTCAGTTTATTCTTTCTAATACATATCATCTTATGTTGCAGCCAGGGCCAGAGATTATAGAGAAAGCCGGAGGCTTGCATGAATTTATGGGATGGGATGGCCCGATGTTAACTGATTCAGGCGGGTTTCAGATTTTCAGTTTAGGGCATGGGTCCGTTGCTTCTGAAGTGAAGGGAAGGGGGATGCACAATCGCCCTAAAACCATGCTTAAGATAACAGAAGAGGGAGCAAAGTTCCGCTCTTACATCGATGGGCGCATTCATTTTTTGACCCCAGAACGATCTGTTGAAATACAAAGGATGCTTGGGCCTGATTTTGTGGTGGTGTTGGATGAATGCACACCATTCCATGTGGATAAAAAATATACTCATAGATCAATGCAGATGAGCCATCGTTGGGCTTCACGCAGTATGGCTGAATTTAACCGTCATGATAATGGTATGCAGAAGCTATATGGCATCATCCAAGGTGGTGTTTATCAAGATTTACGCAAAGAAAGTTGTGACTTCGTTAATCAAACCCCATTTTTTGGCCATGCTATAGGTGGTTCGCTTGGAGCGGATAAGTCGCAGATGTATGATGTGGTGGCACTAACTTCTGAACTGCTGGATTGCAGCAGGCCCATCCATTTGCTTGGAATTGGTGGTGTGTCAGATATTTTTAATGGAGTGGAGCATGGAATTGACACATTCGACTGTGTGCACCCCACAAGGCTCGCCCGCCATGGTGGGGCTTTGGTGCGCCCTGAAAACACTGATAATAACAATAAAGAGCATATCAACATGCGCAATGAAAGATATAAAACAGATTTCACCCCTATCGAGGCAGACTGCCCATGCTACACCTGCAAAAACCACACCAAGGCATATATCCACCACCTTTTGCGCGCGGGTGAATTGTTGGCCCACAGCCTCATCACAATTCATAATGTGAACTTCATGAACAGGTTGTTGGCAGCAATTCGGAAGGCAATAAAAACAGGAACCCTGGCGCAAGAAAAAAAGCGTTGGGTGGCATAGGAAGGATCATATGTTGAAAAAAATCACTAGCTTGCTGGAAATGATGCCGGCTGTTGCCTTTATAATAGCCTTTAGTTTAAAAGATTTAATCTATGGCACCAAGGTGTTGATCATCTGCAGCCTGATCTCGTTTATATTGATATTAATATTGAATAAGAAGGTGACATGGTCGCAGGCTGTTTCTGTAACACTTGTTGTTCTGCTTGGGGGAATCACCCTCATTAGCAAAGATACAAGATTCATCAAGATGAAACCCACCATTTTGTATTCAACAATTTCGTTGGTTTTAACCTGTGGCTTGCTTTGCAACAAGCTTTTCATAAAAAAGGTGCTTGAGAATTTATTTGTCATGGATGACGGCAAGTGGCGCAAGTTAACTGCAGCTTGGGTGCTGTTTTTCCTCGGCTATGCTGGATTAAATGAATTGGTTTGGCGCAACTTTTCCGAACAAACTTGGGTGATGTTTAAAGTGTTCGGCATCATACCGATCAGTTTGTGCTTTGTTATAGGCCAGGTTTTTATATTGCGGGATTACTTGAAGAAGTAAGGTTTATCCCCAGGCTTAAATATCAAAGCGATAGATAAGCCTGGGGATAATGCTTTAGGCGAAGGTGAAGAAATGGTCAACGCAGTTCCAGGTTTCTCCTGGTGTGCCAAGGCATGATTCCATGCAGGAGAATTTAGTGCGCTCATAATCAGAGAATAGAGCATGCACATCAGAGTCGTAGCCAGTAGGATTAACGATAACGGTGCATCCTTCGCTGGAATAGCCACCGACGTCATACTTCCATGTTATTATTCCAAGATTGCTATCGACTATGGTGTTAGTGGCGATTTTTTCGTTGGTTACAGCCCAGTTGCCAATATTAGTGTTGGTAACAGCGCCAACAGCTAGTTGTGTAGTATTTACTGCGCCATTAGCTATCTTAACAGTAGTAACAGAAGAATCAGCCAGTTTAGAGGTTGTTACTGCTCCATCAGCAATATTAGAAGCAGCGACGGCGCCAGCAGAGAGATCATCACTACTGATGCTGCCAGTTAAGTTTAGTTTAGAATAGGCAATGGCTGCACCAGAAGCGATATCGGCATCAACTAAAGTATCATCTGTAATATCGCTGCTAGTGATGCTGCTTGCCAAATCCAGTTTAGAGTAAGCGATAGCAGCAGCAG
>Ga0209297_1000182_pt1 | contig 42425 bp, 46 predicted proteins | sample S_130805_MF_Meta_FD_187322 | JGI IMG/M metagenome (GOLD analysis project Ga0209297, IMG submission 187322) | Freshwater microbial communities from Lake Simoncouche, Canada to study carbon cycling - S_130805_MF_MetaG (SPAdes) (version 2) | ecosystem: Environmental > Aquatic > Freshwater > Lake ...
GATTGCGCCTTGCTCTTACCAATATCAGATTGACCATGAATAATTTGACGCTGCAAATTAGATTCATCAACGGTATCAAATTCAACAATTCCAATAGTTCCAACACCTGCCGCCGCTAGATACATCAGTGCGGGTGAACCTAAACCACCTGCACCAACGCAGAGAACCTTTGCATTCATCAAACGTTGCTGTCCTGCCATCGCTACATCGGGGATGATCAAGTGGCGGCTATATCTGCGCACCTCGTCAACGGTCAGAGCTGGGCCAGGTGAAACGAGTGGAGGTCTCTTCATAATTGGCAATTCTGCCTCAGACTATGAAAGCGTGCCACTTTGCGTCTACGATAAGGACAATGAGCACATCAGAGAAGCCAACGATTGGCGATAAGGCGCGTCTTCCGCGTGATGAACGTCGCGCGATCTTGCTCAGCGCTGCTCTTGAGGTCTTTACCGCAGCTGGTTATCACTCTGCAGCAATGGATGAGATCGCAGATCGAGCAGGTGTAAGCAAGCCTGTTCTCTACCAGCATTTTCCTTCTAAGTTAGATCTCTATCTCGCAGTTCTCGATCTTCATATTGATTCGCTGGTCTTTGAAATTCAGAAGGCAATCTCATCAACTCCAGATAATGCACAAAGAGTGCGTGCGACAGTTGTTGCATACTTTGCATTTATCGAAAATGAAGGAGAAGCATTTCGACTTCTCTTTGAAAGCGATATGAGTGTTGAGCCACAAGTACGTGAGCGTCTCAATCGCATGACATATGACTGTGCCGCAGCGGTAAGTGGTGTGATCTCAAATGACACCGGATTACCTAAAGAAGTTGCCATGATGCTCGGTGTTGGGTTGATTGGATATGCACAAGTAACTGCTCGCCATTGGCTTGATCGCGATAGCAAATTAACCCGTCAACAAGCTGTCGATCTTGTAGAAAACTTGATGTGGCGAGGAATTTCGGGCTTCCCACGTACGGAATAGCACTTAATAGCACCGAATAGCAGTAGGTCACCTTTGCATCTAGGATGAGCCCATGAGTACAAAGAAATCAGAGGGCGCTCAGGCAGCTCTCATTAGAATTGCTGTTGCAGATATTTCAAGTGAACTAGCCTTTGAGTGCGAGTTGAGTCCAGCTGATATTAAGAAGGCTGTTGCTCAAGCTCTGGCAGATAACACTCCCCTGATCCTTACCGATTTACGTGGCCACGAAGTGATTGTCCCTGCCGCCCGCATTGGTTATGTTGAGATTGGCCAACCGACCGAACGTCGCGTCGGTTTTGGCGCGCTGTAAGTGACTCTGACATTCGCAGACCTTCCACTTCGTAAAGAGACGATCGCTGCTCTCAACGAACATGGCTACACCGCACCGTTTCCAATTCAGGAACAGGTTCTCTCCATCGCACTTGCAGATGGGGATGTCATCGGACAGGCGAAGACCGGAACTGGAAAGACGCTCGCATTTGGAATTCCTCTCGTTGATCGTGTGATCGCACCTGCAGATGAAGAGTGGAAGAGTTTTGAATACCAAGATTCACCACAAGTTCTTGTAGTTGTTCCTACTCGCGAACTCTGCGTTCAGGTAACAAAGGATCTTGAAGAGATTACTCAGAGCAGAAAAATTAGAGTCTTAGCTGTTTACGGTGGCAGAGCCTTTGAGCCGCAGATTGAAGCGCTACAAAAGGGTGTTGAAATTATTGTGGGCACTCCAGGTCGCTTGCTCGATCTCTATCGCCAAGGACAGGTCAAGTTAGCTAGCGTGACTCGAGTTGTCCTTGATGAAGCAGATGAGATGCTCGATCTTGGCTTTCTCCCGGATGTAGAAAAAATCTTTGCGAGCACCCCTAATCGCACACAGACAATGCTCTTCTCAGCAACAATGCCTGGAGACATCATCGCTCTGGCTCGTAAGTTTATGAACCAGCCCGTACATATTCGTACCCAAGATTCACAAGATGAAGGCAACGTCGTCTCGCGCATTGAACAGCACGTTGTACGCGCGCATGCCATGGATAAGATCGAAATGCTTGCCCGTATTTTGCAGGCAGAAGGTCGCGGCCCAACAATTGTTTTCTGTCGCACAAAGAGAGCTTGTCAAAAAACTTCTGATGATTTAATTGAACGTGGCTTCCGTGCAGCGACTTTGCATGGAGATATGGGGCAAGCTGCACGTGAAAAGGCGCTCAATGAGTTCAAAGGTGGCAAGTCTGATGTATTGATTGCAACCGATGTTGCCGCTCGCGGAATTGATATCGATGGCATTACACACGTTATTAACTATCAATGTCCAGAAGATGAGAAGACATACGTTCACCGTATTGGTCGTACCGCGCGCGCTGGGGCAGATGGTATTGCTCTCACCTTTGTTGATTGGGATGATCTTGCGCGATGGAAGATGATTGACATGGCGCTTAAGCTTGGATTACCTGAACCTGTTGAGACGTACTCGTCATCTGAACATCTCTTTGAGATCATGAAAATTCCCGCTGGATCAACTGGCCGTATGGATAAGCCACGTAAAGCTGCACCTGTGCGCGAGAAGGCCGAGAAGAGTGAGAAGAGCGAGAGCGCCGCTCCTGCACGCCAAAAACGCGAGCGAGTACGCACAAAGAAGTTCTCTTCTTAATCTAAACCGAGTACCTCAAGCACGCTATAGGCGCACTCTCTTAATTGGCCAGCAACCGTTGAGTTCTTGGCATAGGTAAGAACACTTGTGGTTGTGTGGGCGGCCGCTTCGATTTCTTTAGCGATACTGCAGGATCCATCCAAATATTCCCATTGTGAAAATTCTTTGATGGGCTTGGAGTTCTCACCAATAGCCATAAGTCTGATTCGAGTATCTCCAGATAGTTTAGAAATCTGTGAAACTCCTCGAAGATGATGCAAGGTGTTCGAATATGGAACGAGTACTAAATCAGCAAGATCAAGAGCAGCTTTCAAACTTGCATTGATATCACTAGGAGTATCGATGATGACAAGGTCATAGCTCTTGGGCAATTTCTCAATCAGGGCTTTCATTTCCTGGCCAGTAAATCCATTTCCGACTCGAGAATCAGCAGCCATAAAATCAAAACGCTCTGAATGCGAATCTAGATCTTCGCTTCGAATCGACGTTCCTGAGAGAAAATCTGCCAACGTGAGTCGCGTTCCTTCGCGACCTACGCGGAATGTCAGCGATGCCTTTGGATCGCAATCGATGAGCAGAGTCTTCTTGCCATATTCAACTGATGCCACTGAGAGTGCATGAGCAACGGTTGTCTTCGCGCTCCCTCCTGCAGTATTTGCAACCGCAACTACCTTCGGGCTCATACGCTCACCGATTGACTCTGCCAACGTGCCACACCTTCATGAAAAATCGGAGGTGCAATAAATGCAGAAGGAATGAGTGAGAGAGATTTACGAGTAGCAAGGAGCGAGAGGTTGGTCGCCAATTCTTGTGCAGGAAGAGTGGGCCACCCATAGAGATCGCGAGCCCATCGAGGCAGACTTGCAGCAGCGAGTGCACTCAGCGCCGCCCACGCAGGAGCAGCTGGAGTAGCAAATCGCACAACTGTTGGAAGTGGAGGCAAGGTGAGGAAAATAGCAGCGCGCTTTGCATCATCGGTTGCAGCAAGCTCTGGTGCAATGGTTGTGAAATATTCTTTAAGTTGAGCGAGCGTTGTTGGAACATCGCTACGAGGAATTCCAACAAGTGCTGCAAACTCAACCATTTCAGAGATATATGTATCTTTATCTTCAGCGCTTAAGGGCGCACCTGAACGAAATGCGACATCAAGAAAAGAATCAACCATCGCCATATGAACCCAGAGCAGCTCGTGTGGATTATCTAGACCTAGCTTTGTATGCACTCTGCGAACGCGAGATGTGAGTTCGAGTGCTTGTTCTGTACTGCCAAAGGTAAGAGTGGTTACATAATCACCAGTTCTTTGCAGCCTTCCCCACGCATCTTCACGAAAATTTGAATGTGTAGCAACGCCTGCCATGGCAACAGGATGAAGAGCTTGTTGAAAGAGGGCTCGGACTCCCCCGATGAGCATGGAAGGATCGCTGTGAACTTTCCAGACAATGCTGTCGGGGCTATAAATACCGAGTGGATCGTAGGACATGGATCTATGCAGAGAGAACTTTGATTGCATCGGCAAGCATTTGAACGGCGATAGCGGCCAACAAGAGTCCTGCAATTCTTGCTAGGAGCGTTACGCCAGAATCCTTGATCAGAGTAAGAATTCTAGTCGAAGCCATGAGAGCTAAGGCAATAATGATGTGTACGGCAACGATTGCGGCTATGAGACCAAGAGCAAGTGAAGTGGAATCAACTTGCTTCACAAAGATCATCGTCGCAACGATTGCACCAGGTCCGGCAAGCAATGGAGTTCCTAGCGGAACAAGAGCGACATTCTTATTGGTTGCAGAATCAGCTTCCTCAATATTTCCGGTGAGGAGTTGGAGCGAGACGTAGAGAAGAAGTAGCCCGCCCGCAGCCTGCAAGGCTTCCATTGAAACATTCATGTACTCAAGGACAAACTGTCCAAAGAGAGCAAATGATGTGATTACGATAAGTGAGATTGCAGCAGCTTGCCACGCTAAACGAATGCGCTCTTTTGGAGTTTTATCTGAGACAAGAGCCAAAAATATTGGGGTCGCACCGGGTGGATCCATAATCACCAAAAGTGTGACAAAAGATTGCACTGCAAAAGTCAGTGCACTCACTTCAGTCAGATTCATTCTGTAACGACCCTTCGAGCATCTGCCATTGATTCAAGGCGTGCCCATTCTGCAGGATCAGTATGGTTTTCGCCTATTGAGTTGAGTTTTCCTGTGCCGTGATAATCGCTTGCACCCGTAATAACGAGTCCCAAATCACGCGCTAGTTCACGCAATTGTTCGCGTTCTTCTTGAGAGTGATCACGATGCTCTACCTCTACTCCATTAAGTCCAGCTGCAATCAATGATGGGAAGCTCATCGCAGAAAGAGTCTGGCCGCGTCGTGTTGCAAATGGGTGTGCGATAACTGCCACTCCCCCTGCTTGTCGAATTACTTTGATTGCATCTTCCGGAGTCGGTGCAAGATGGGTCACGTAATACTTAGAGCCGTTATGTAGAAGAGTTGCGAATGCTTCATCACGACTTGCAATATGGCCCTTTGCTACAAGAGCATCTGCCAAGTGGGGACGCCCCAACGTGGCACCTTCGGGCATTGCAGCAAATACTTCTTCAAGGGAGATCTCAATCCCGTCTGCAGTGAGTAATTCAGTCATGCGCCGCATACGAGGTAGGCGTGAATCACGAGATTCCTCAAGCATCGTGTGCATCGTGGAATTTTCCCCATCAAAGAGAAGTCCAAGCATGTGCACGGCAACATCATCTTCGGTCAAGCATGAAATTTCAGCACCGAGAACGAGTGCGAGATTTGCTCTACGTGCTGCGATTGCATCTTTCCAACCAGAAGTGGTGTCATGATCGGTAATTCCAAGCACTGTAACTCCTACTGAAAGCGCTTTATTGATCAGCGCATGAGGAGTATCGGTGCCATCGCTGTTGTTGGTGTGAGTGTGTAAATCAATCATTCGTCGATCATCACCTCAGTCGGCCGAGTTCTCAGTACTACAAGTATGCACCCTGTGAGGATGACAATTATTCCTGGAATGAGTGCAATCGGTGGTCTCTGGTCGAGCCACCAAATGGCAAGAAGTGCAGCAACTGGAACTTCAAAGAAAACGATTAGAGAAACTATTGCAGGTGAGACACGTTTAAGCGCTGCATTAAACATTGAGTGGCCCAGAATCTGAGCACCTGCGATGAGGCCCAACAAAATTAGCCACTCATTTTTTTCAAAATGAATAATTTCTACTCCCATTACAAGTGCTATGGGAAGGGCTGTTATGGCGCAGACGAAATAGCAGATTGAAGTGTAGCTATGTGTACCGATCTCTTTCTGTGCCTTTGATCCGAGTAACATATAAGCGGCAGAAAGTGATGCAGAGATAATTGCAGCGACATCACCTTTAAAGGCAAGCCAAGAAATTGAAAGGTCAACACCTGAAATCATCAACACACCAAGAAATGAAACTCCCATTCCGAGCCATGCTCTTGATGGAATATATCCGCCAAGTGCTCTAACAAAGAGTGCAGCAAAGATTGGTTGCAGGGCCACCAGTGCTGTACCCGCAGCAACTGTTGTCCAACGCATTGCTATAAAGAAACCTATAAAGTGGAGCGCGAGAATAAATCCCGAGAGGGCGGAGAGCGCTATAGCTCTGCGGTGATGTCGATCTTTGGAGATTAAATCTCGCAGAGCAAATGGAAGTGTGAAGAGAGCTCCACCAAGATTTCTCCAAAATATCAGGGTGACTACCGGCATTGCACTCAATGCAATCAGGGGCCCAGAAGTGCCGATACCGATAATTCCTAGACCCAATCGAATGAGATCTGGCCGCTCAGGTATCTGAGTGTGATTCTCAATCGAGGACATAGGGCAACGGTATCTGATGTGTGAGAGACGGATACAATTTGCCTATGAGCGCAAACATCTCCAGCCGAGTGTTTCTCGCCAGATTAGCTGGAACGGCAGTTTTTGATCCTAATGGTGATCCAGTTGGTAAGGTCAGAGACGCTGTTGCGACCCTGCGCGCAAATAATCAACCTCCCCGAATTCTTGGCCTTATTGTTGAAGTTCCACTACGACGACGAGTCTTTGTTCCAATCACTCGCGTCACGTCGATTGAATCAGGAACAGTCGTTATTACTGGACTTGTAAATATGCGACGCTTTGAATCTCGCGCAGGCGAAATTCTAGTTTTGGGTGACATGTTAGATCGCTCCATCACACTTATTGAAAGCGATGAACCCGTTCTGGTTGAAGATCTCGGAATGGAACAAAACCGTACCGGTGATTGGCTGATGACTCGCGTGCACATCATGAAGCGCGGCCAAGGTATTCGCCGTAAAGGAGCAACTTCTACCGTTGCATGGGAAGAAGTACTTGGATTTGCATCTGCTGAAAGTGAACAGGGAACTTCAAATTTGCTTTCAACGCTGAGTAATTTGCGCGCAGCAGATTTAGCTGCCGTCATTCAAGATTTAGCTCCGAAGCGCCGAGTTGAGATTGCGCGCGCTCTTGACGATGAAAGATTGGCAGATGTTCTTGAAGAGATGGATGAGGCTGAACGTGTAGCCCTCCTCAGTGAACTTGAAGGTGAGCGCGCTGCCGATGTACTCGGTGAAATGGATCCAGATGATGCAGCAGATTTACTTCGCGAAGTAGGTGAAGTGCGAGCACAAGAGCTCATCGACTTAATGGAACCCGAAGATGCCGAGGATGTCATTCGTTTGATGACATATGAGGATTACTCAGCCGGTGGAATGATGACTACCGAGCCATTAATCATGAGTGCTGATTACACAGTTGCAGATGCACTTGCCGCCGTTCGCAAAAGTGAAATTTCTCCAGCACTTGCATCCCAAGTCTTTGTCACCCGGCAACCACTTGAAACTCCGACTGGACGTTTTATCGGAATGGTTCACTATCAGCGCTTGCTTCGTGAGCCACCCGCAACACTTCTAGGATCACTCGTTGATACGGATACGCAAGGGCTAAGCCCTGAGGCTTCGCTAAATGAGGTCTCCTCATATCTTGCAAGCTATAACTTGCTCAGCGTTCCAGTAGTTGACGGAAACGAACGTTTATTAGGAGCAGTAACTGTCGATGACGTACTCGATCACTTGTTACCTGATAATTGGCGAGTTGATCATCGCGATCACACACGTACTGATTTAGAAAATTTAACGCAAAAAGTTGAAGGGCAGGTGTAAAGATGGCTCGCAACAATGGATTGGATACTCCTCGCGAAACTCGACGTACCTTGCGTCCCAATATTGATGCTGAGGCATTCGGTCGTCTCTCAGAAAAGTTTGCTCGCTTTCTAGGAACAGCCCGCTTCTTGGTCTACATGACTGTTTTTGTGCTCTCTTGGGTTTTCTGGAACTCCTTAGCACCGGCGGATATTCGCTTCGACAAATATCCATTTATCTTTCTGACGCTCATTCTCTCTCTTCAAGCATCGTATGCAGCTCCCTTGATTCTCTTGGCACAAAATCGCCAAGCAGATAGAGATCGCATTGCTTTAGCTGAAGATCGTGCTCGTAATGATCGCAGCATGGCAGATACTGAATATCTCACACGAGAGCTTGCAAGCCTCCGCATTTCCTTAGGTGAAGTTGCAACGCGCGACTTCCTTAAAGATCAATTGGAAGACATTGCTCAGGAGATTGTCGAAGAGTTAAGACGAGATCCCAAGCCTGATACCAAGAAGTGATTTGTCGCGAATCACTAACTTATCGGCAATTGCAGTAATCGCTCGTGCTGTTGGACTATCAGGCAGCGCATGCACTATCGGAGCACCTGAATCTCCGCCAGTTCGCAGCTCTGGAGCGAATGGAATCTTTCCAAGAAGTGGCACATCTGCTCCGACGAGAGTAGATAGACGAGCTGAAGTTTCTTCTCCCCCACCTTCGCCAAAGAGCGCCGTAGATTCACCGCATGCTGGACAGATGAATCCCGACATATTTTCAATAACACCAATGACTCGTTGATGCATTTGGTGAGCAATGCGTCCGGCTCGTTCAGCCACTTCTGCAGCAGCAATTTGTGGCGTTGTAACAACTAAAATTTCAGAGGTTGGAATGAGTTGGCCGAGTGAAATTGCTAAGTCACCAGTTCCAGGTGGAAGATCTAGAAGTAAGAGATCTAAATCTCCCCAGTAAGCATCTGAAAGAAGTTGCTCAAGAACCTTATGAAGAAGTGGTCCCCGGTATGCAACTGCATCTGCGCGCTCTGGTTTAAACATCTCCATCGAAACAGTTTTCACGCCATAACTTTCAGGTGGAATAAACATCTGATCAATCACTGTTGGCCGAATGCCAACCAGCCCCATTAAACGCGGAATCGAGTGGCCATAGACATCAGCATCGAGAATTCCGACGCGTAAACCTTTCTTAGCTGCAGCAACGGCAAGATTGGCTGTAACCGATGACTTACCCACGCCTCCTTTTCCAGATGCAACTCCAATGACGCGAGTTAAAGAATCGGGTTGGGCAAAGGGAATGAATTTCTCACGGCCGCCTCTGACTAAAAGCTTTACCTTGTTCCGTCCTTCTTCTGTCATGACTCCAAAATTGATTCGAACTTCTTTTACGCCATCAACGGCGCCGACTGCAGCTGTGATGTCATGTGTCAAACGATCTTTCATCGGACACCCTGAAATTGTTAGCAAAATTGTGAGATCGACTATGCCGGATGATTCACTGACACTTTCAACCATGCCTAGTTCAGGAAGTGCGTGATGAAGTTCTGGGTCTTGCACAGTAGCCAGCGCTGCGTTAATGCCTTCAATAATTGTCATAGGAGATCTGGATCGATCTGAGGTTTAAAAGCTGATTCATCACTTTTTCGTTGGCTTTCTTTCTCATCCTCTTCTTCAAGGACTGAGGCAACCTGTCGCTTAATAAAAGTTTTGGGATTGAGATCAGCTGGCTTGAGATCTTCAAATCCAGGTCCAAGATTTTCACGAATCTCAGCAGTTGCCGAATTGGTCAATGAACGCACTTTCCTAATCATCTTCGCGAGATCAGATGCAACTTTCGGCATGCGTTCAGGGCCAACGAGAATGAGAGCAAGTACAACTAATCCGATCATCTCTCCAAAACCAAAATCAAACATCATTTACCTGCTGTCAGTGTGAGGGAAGTGGTCAGAGTCTTGCCAGATCGAATGTATTCAATCTCGACCTTATCTCCCACATTCTTGGATCGAATCGCCACAATGAGTTCTTCGGGAGTTTTAATTGTTCGTCCATCAAATGTGATAATCAAATCTCCTGCACGAAGACCCGCTTTAGCTGCAGGGCCTCCCGGAAGAATTGAATTTGAAGTGTCGGCAACTAGTGCTCCGTCACCCGAATATTTCATATCAACAGAAACTCCCACAATTGGGTACGTTGCTTTTCCATTCTTGATCAGCTGATCTGCTGTTTTGCGCGCCTGATTAATTGGAATCGCAAACCCGAGTCCGATTGATCCTGATTGCGAATTAATCGAAGATGAGCCCAAGGTCGCAATCGCGGAGTTAACTCCGATGACGGCACCTGCTGAGTTAACAAGAGGGCCACCAGAATTTCCCGGATTAATTGCGGCGTCAGTCTGGATTGCGTTGATGAATGAACTGTCTCCTACAGATTCACCTGCAGTCACAGCTCGATCTTTTGCACTCACAATTCCGAGAGTTACGGTTCCAGAAAGTCCAAGTGGAGAACCAATAGCAATGACAGAATCACCGACTGCAACCTGATCGCTATCACCGAACGTCAACGCTGTAAGTCCTGTGCGGTTAACTTTAAGTACTGCAAGATCATAAGAAGAGTCACGGCCAACTATCGTTGCATCAAGAGTTGTTCCATCATTGAGCTGAACTTCGATCGAACCTCTTCCGTCAGCAGCATCTGCAATGACGTGGTTATTTGTCAGAATATATCCATTGCTATCAATGACAAATCCCGTTCCAGTTCCGCCGCCGGATGCGCTCTGCGCAGAAATTGATACAACGGATGGAAGTACTCGCTGAGCAATATCTGCAACCGACCCTGGTGGGCGTTCGATAGATGAACTTACTGACGATAATTTAATTTCATGACCAAAGAGTGAACCTGAAGAGCTCGCTCCGAAGACTGCGCCAACTAGACCAGCAATGGCTGCCATCAATAAGGCGTTGGAGCGCGTAACAAACTTTGCTTTGCCGTGCGAGGAAGATGGCACCCACCAAGGACCTGTTCCCATTGGTTCGCTCATGTCTCTATCTTTCTACAACTTCGTAGCAAGTAACAAGCCATCCCCTAGAGGAATCAGCGAAGTCACCCACTTTTCAGTCTCACCTTTGAGCAATTTCCCAGCATCACGGAGAGCAATCGTCTTTGGATCTCGTTGAGCTGGATCATTGACCTTTGCGCCTCCAAAGAAGTTATCAATCACAAAGACTCCGCCGCTTCGTAAAATGCGGTGAGCTTCGACTATCGCATCATGCAAATCCTCTGCATTGTCTCTAAAAATTACAAGATCATAAGCACGATCAGCAAGCTTTGTCATAACTTCAATAGCAGGATTTGTAATAAGACGAAAACGCGACTGAGCAATCTGCGCATCTTGAAGTGCAATCTTTGCAATCGCAGAGTGCTCTTGTTCGCCATCAATTGATGTCAGAGTTCCACTTGGCAACATTCCTTCAAGCACCCAGAGCGCGCCAACTCCAGAACCAGTTCCAATTTCAACCACTGATTGAGCATCGAGAATATGTGCAAGGTGTCGAAGATAAGCACCAACACCAGGACTTACATCGATTGCGCCAACTTCACTTCCACGGGATCTGGCTTGTGACTTATCCACGCTCTCGCCAATAAAGCTTTCAGAGTATGAATGTGGGTCAATCTGGTTGATCATGAGAGGGATGTTAGCCACTCCACGAGTAAACGCACGCCGAATCCGGTTCCGCCTTTAGGGTTTTCTCCAGAATCGCTCTCGCTTCGGGCGGTACCTGCGATATCAAGGTGCACCCACTGGCGATCGCCTACAAATTGTTCAAGAAATAGAGCAGCTGTCACTGAACCAGCACCGTAGTGACCTTTATCTGCAGTGTGGTTGAGATCTGCAATATCGCTCTCTAATCCATCTGTGTAATCATCGATGAGCGGCATGTGCCACACGCGATCTCCAGTGCGTTCGCCAATTTCAAAAATTGTGCGAGCCAGTTGAGAATTTCGCGTGTACATCGCAGCGTATTGGCGTCCAAGTCCAAGTGTTGCTGCACCAGTAAGAGTTGCAATATCGACTACATAATCTGGATCAAGATTGATATCTGCAAAAGCTAAACCATCTGCAAGAACTAAGCGTCCTTCGGCATCTGTATTTATCACTTCTACAGTTTTTCCACCGTAATGCTTAATAACATCGCTCGGACGCTGAGATGTACCAGAGAGTGCATTCTCGGCACACATCATCAAAACGCTTACCTTTACTTGTGCGCCAAGCTGAGCAACGGCACTGATTGTTGCAAGAGCTGCGGCAGCTCCCGCCATGTCGCTCTTCATCGCCATCATCGTGTCATATGGGCGCTTCAGTGAAATTCCACCAGTATCGAAGGTGATTCCCTTTCCAACCAGAACTACATGAGGAATTCGAGACGCATTCTTTCCACCTTTAGGTGTGTATGTCAGGTGAATAAATCGTGGACCAGGCTTAGGAGAAGAATTACCTACTGCTCTAAGGCCACCGAATTCTTTAAGAGAGGCACCACTAAGAACGTTTATGTGAAGTCCGAATTCAGATGCAATTGCACGTGCTTGGTTAGCCATCCATAAAGGTGTTTTGATATTGGCAGGTGTATGAATGAGATCGCGAGCGCGACAGACTGCGCTAGAGATAACTCGTGCGTACTCAACAGGAGCAGCATCGGCGGTAACAATTTCGATCTCTGACGTGGATGGCTTAGGAGTAGTTTTCTGATTCCAGGTGTACTCACCCAAAGTTGCCGATGTCGCAAAGGCGATAATCTCATCGCGCTTTGTAGGAGCGATTGTTGCAAAGTTCTTTTCAGCTCCGCGCACCTTGCGACCAAGTGCCGCACCAGCAGTTCTAAATGAGGCGAGGGATTGATCGCCAACGCCCAAAAGAATGATTTTCTCTACTGGGCTATCTGCAGCGCTCACCGGGATCTCGTTGAGCTCGCCAGCTTTCCCGCTTGGAGTGAAGAAGGAGAGTTCATCGCGTAACTCGATGGCAAAGAGTTTTTCGATCTTCTTCACGAGAGCTGGGTGAGCGTTAAAAATTATCTCGTTATCGCCGTTATCTTTTGTGGCAAGCATGATGTAACTAATTACTATGACATCTGCAGTGCTGACAGAATCCAAATCTGGATTGAGCGCGCTAATAATCATTGGAAGCTGTGGCTCTATCCGCGTGAAATATTACTTCTTGATGAGGGCGACAGCTGCTTCGAGAGCGGCGCTGAGATTATTTGCCTCTGTAGGGTTAAGTTCTACAACGAGGCGACCCCCACCCTCGAGAGGAATACGCATGACCAGTGATCGTGCTTCTTTAGTTACTTCCATTGGTCCATCACCAGTGCGAGGTTTCATAGCTGCCATGATGAGACTCCTTATAAAGCGTGGGCTTTCCGCGAGGTGCTTAGAAAGTAAGGGCGTAAGTATCTCGCATTTAGGGCCGATACATGAAATCGGAAGAGGACTACAAGCCTAATTGCGCAGTCAAACGCGCCTTACCTGAGGCAATAACCGCCTCGACAGACTTTTCGGGCACATGTAGCAGGGTTGCAATCTGGCCGGCACTCATGCCTCGAAGATAGGACAAGGTCAAGATGATGCGCTCCTCCTCCGGAAGTGCTTCGAGCACTTCGGCCAAGGTTTTCGGCGCTGCCATAGGACGAGGTTACCCGTTCTCAATATGACCTGGCTGGCTAATGACCTTCGAAGAGAGTTAATTTTTAAAGGTTTTTAAACTGTCGTGCAAAACGTGCGAGAGATATACGCACTCCAAGCCACATGAATGGCGCACCTAAGAGAAAGAGTGCACGGTGAATATCAATAGTCTCGCTCCAATAAAATGTGGATGAATGCGAGCCGGTTGATTCCAATTGAAATGTGCCTGTGCCCCTTAACATTTTTCCCGTATGGATGACATCGCATCGAGTGGGTGGCTCCCACGCTGTCACTGTCATCGTGTCGAGAAGGCCAAGGAATGAAAACTTTGGATAGATCCGGTGAGCTGGGCCGGTAAATGCTGCGATAGAAGTTCCGACTCCTTCAGAAATTTCAGATGTGACCCAGACTCGGGTAGCAACCATCCACTCGCCCTGACTGCTCCAATCGGCAATCTTTGCCCATACTTTTTCTATAGGCGCATCACAATTAACGCGTATTGCGAGTGTGTTCTTCGAATTGCTAGCCATGGATTTAAGGATAGGCGATATTGTGTGCCCATGTCTTCTCAAGCAACTACCGCCCATGGCCATGGAATTGCGACGCTCTCAGGCTCCACAGTTCTTGATGTGTGGTTTCCAGCGCCGGCACTAGGTGCGCTCGTAGGAAAACCTGCGCAATCTCTCCTTGATGCAATTGGTTCTGATGATGTACGGAAAGTTAGGCGTGAAGTAGTTTCGCGCGAAATAGATATTTCCCAGCCGCCACAAGATGCCGTTGATGCGTATCTGCGACTACATCTTCTTTCGCATAGATTAGTCAAACCTCACGGACTCTCACTCGATGGAATATTCGGGCTCCTTACAAATGTTGTCTGGACATCTGCGGGTCCCTGCGCAATAGAGGGGTTTGAAGAAGTTCGAGCTGGATTACGCACACGTGATGGCCATGTAACTATTTTTAGCGTAGATAAGTTCCCGCGAATGGTCGATTACGTCATTCCATCAGGTGTGCGCATCGCAGATGCAGACCGTGTTCGTCTAGGTGCTCACTTGGCATCAGGTACGACGGTGATGCATGAAGGTTTTGTTAATTTCAATGCTGGAACGCTCGGAACATCAATGGTCGAAGGACGAATTTCTTCAGGGGTTGTTGTTGATGATGGAAGCGATGTCGGCGGAGGAGCATCCATCATGGGAACTCTCAGCGGTGGCGGAAAGCAAGTTATTTCGATTGGAAAGAAATGTTTGCTGGGGGCAAATTCAGGACTGGGCATCTCACTCGGAGATAACTGTGTCATCGAGGCTGGTACATACATCACAGCCGCGGCAAAGGTTCGTCTTCCAGATGGAGAAGTTGTAAAAGCTGGGACTCTCAGCGGAGCTTCCAACGTTTTATTTCGAAGAAACTCACTCGATGGTTGCTTAGAAGTTGTCGTCCGCGAAGGCTCGTGGGGCGGACTTAATTCAGTTCTGCACGCTAACTAACCAAAACCATGGAGAAGGCAACTTCGCCCTACTTCTAAAGGTATCTCCACGTATTTTCTTAGTAACTCCTTCTGAAGAAGTTGCTGCAACATAAGTAACAGCACCAGCTTGATTGCGCGAGAGAATTTCAAGTGAAACTACATTAGGTAAGAGAAATGCCTTTGCAACAAGTTCCTGGGTAGATGATGCCTTCCACGATGCAAATCGAGGATTAAGTGTGATGTCTACACTCGCGCTATCTGGAACAGATTGAGTGAACGCTGTTGCTTCTCCCCAAGCATCGCGAGTTGTCTGTGTTGCTCCACCCGATGAAGAGAAGAAATAGGTTTGCGCGGGCTTGCCATTGCTGAGCACAACAAGACTTGTCGAAGTATCGATGATGGTGCGTGAAACAGCATCCCTCCAAAAAAGGCCAAACCTAGGTTCGCTCTCCTTGGAATATCCAACAAAGTTTTGATCCGTAATGTGTGAATAGACCTGACAATCACAACTTGGTCTAATTATGCTCAACTTAGAGAGTGCGTAACTTCGCGAGGCTATTGCTTGGGCTTCCAACATTGCAGCTGGCCAACTAGATGGAACCTCACTAATTCCCCACAAATACTCATCTCGAAGGGCAAGGGTATTTGTCACTTCTATCGCGCCTTTAACAACTTTGAGAGTGATATATCCGTACTTATATTTTGTGGAGACTGAACCTTGGGTCATAGTGATGATGGGGTTTTCTCCGATCCATCGCACAGTGAGCGCCTTCTGCTTCAACAGAGCTGCAACTGTAAATGTTGCCTTCTTTTTGGTGGCAAAAGAAGTGATCGGTAGAGATTGCGATGAATTTCCAATATCTCCCTCAAATACATCGATACGTGCTCCAGGTGTATGTGTTGTAAAGGCAACTGACTTAACGAGATGGGCGATGTTGACGCGGATTGTATGTGTATCAAAAAATGGAGCAACCTGTACATCTTTGTAGTAATAATTAAGAATTGCAGTAGCGCTCTCACCGCTCAAAGCGCGAGATCGTGCACCAATCTGACTCATGCCAACTCCATGGCCATAACCGTTACCTGTGAATTCAAATGTCGGTGGGATTTCGATCGCTTGCGCTGGGGTTGCACTTGAAATGAGTGCAGCGATTAGAAGGGCTAGAAAATTCTTAGACATCCTCATCAGAAGATGCGCTCTTTCGTACGTGCATATACTCGCGATATGCAGCGATTACCTCTGCAGGATTTCCACGAGCCATCATCTTTCCCTTGTCTAGCCAGATGACTTCATTGCAAATATCTTCAATGGTAGCCAGAGCATGGCTCACCAAAATGAGCGCGCGATCTTCGGTGCGGAGTTCTTTAATTCGGTTCAAGCTCTTCTCTTTAAAGCGCGCATCTCCTGTGCTCAGAGCCTCATCAATGATTAAAATGTCGGGCTTTACAGTGGCAGCTACTGAAAATGCTAGGCGCGCATACATGCCCGAGGAATAGGTACGCATCGGTGAATCAATGGAATCGCCTAACTCCGAAAATTCTGCAATCTCTTCGAATTGATCATCGATCTCTGCACGCGTCATACCCGCGGCAAGACCGCCAAGATAAACATTCTCACGACCTGTAAGGGAGGCATTAAAACCGACGCCTAGAGCAAGCAATGTACTCACTGATCCATAGACTTCAATGCGACCTTGTGATGGTGGAATAATTCCTGAAATAACGCGCATCAGAGATGATTTACCAGCACCGTTTGAGCCGATGATTCCTAGCACTGTTCCATAATGCACATCAATACTCACATCATTGAGTGCATTGACGGTCCGAGAGAACTTTCCACTTCTTCCAAAGCGTTTTACTCGTGCTTTAAGTGTTGGTTTCTTATCAACGGAGGTTGTATAGGTCAGTCCAACAGATTGCACAGAGACTGCAATGCTGTGGTGAGGGTGGGTGTTAGAGACGGACAGCGAAATCACGCTCCCTCGTTAAGAAGAAGTAAGTGCCAACAATAAAAATAAGTGTGGCCCAGGCAAGACTAATTAACAGTGATGATGAAGTTGGGGCTTGCGCATAGACCATTACCTCTGACCATGCATCTAAGAGATTGAAGATGGGGTTTGCAATCTCGAGAGTGCGCAACTTTTCAGAGAGCGCTGACGCTTCATAAAGAATCGGAGAGAGATAGATCAAGCTGCGGGTGATGTAGGGAAGCAGGCTCGCTATATCTCTGAAGTAGACATTGGTACATGAGATTGAAATCGCCATTCCTAGACCCATGAAGACTCCAAGGAAAAAGATCGGTATAGCCCAGAGCATCTGCCAGGAATATGGCGCACCGACGATTGTACGAATTGCAAAAAAGACAATAAGCGTAGGCATAAATTTAAAGATTGCAATAACAGAGGCAGAGATTGGCAGCATGATGCGAGGAAAGGCAGTATTCATAATCAATCGCTGCCCAGAAGTAATCGACTTAACTCCCCCGGTCAAACTATTCGCAATGAGATAGAAGAAAAAGAGGCTTGAAGTCAGGTGTACATACCTATTGGCATCACTGGCTCCGCCGATAATGTAAATCAGAAGAAAATAAACGCCAGAAAGCAACAGTGGATTAAGGACAAGCCAGAGTTGACCAAAGACAGATCCATAGTTCTGTTCACGTAATTCAGAGCGTGAGAACTCGGCGATGAAGTGACGGCGTGACCAGAGCGAGCGAAGGTATTCACGCATTGGGGGCAACCCAGCGCGAAATGGCTCATATACAGTCACAGGAGTACTCATATGAGTGAAGGTTACCTTAGAGAGTCTGGAACTAGCTTTCGTGGCGAGGTAAGGAAGCCAAGTCCCCACGAAAAGTGCATCGTTGGAAGAATAAAGACGAGAACCGGATAGTGAGCCAGATTCTTTGAGATGAAGAGCGGGGTGATTGCAATAAATGTGATGTAGGTAGCAGCCGGCAGATAGAGAGATGGATCGAAGATGCTTCCGGCTACAAGTGAGAGCGCAGTACCAATGAGAGCCAGTGGCGGTGCTAAATATCTGTAATTAATTGTTTCTGGATATTTGCGAGCAATCACGCGACGCCATCTTCCATATTCATAATATTGCTTAGCTAATTTTCTAAAGTTAGAACGTGGGCGATACGTCACATGAAGTCTTGGATCAAAGTAAATTTTCCCACCATTGTGACGAAGTCTGTAATTTAGCTCCCAATCTTGGGCACGGATAAATCGCTCATCAAATCCACCGGCATCAACAACGGCTTGACGAATAAATGCTCCAAGATAGACAGTATCTACAAATCCTGCCTTACCTCCGGTATGAAATCTTGATCCGCCAACACCAAATGGACTACACATTGCTGCAGCGACAGCAGTTTCAAAGAATGTAATTCCTTCTGCACCCATGACGCCGCCAACGTTGACTGCACCAGATTCCTTAAGAATCTCGACTACTAATTGGAGATAGTTATTGGGAATCTCTGCATGAGCATCAACGCGCACTACGACATCTTGAGTTGATGCATTCAGGGCGATATTGAGTCCTGCTGCAGTTCGACCTGAAGGATTTTCGACAAGAATCACTCGCGCATCTTCTGCAGCAAGAGAGCGTGCAATCTCATTTGTGGAATCTCGTGAGGGACCAAGTGCCAAAATGACTTCGAACTTTCCCAGATAACTCTGAGAAAGTATGGCTCGAATTGAATCTTCTAAATGCGCCTGCTCATTAAGCACAGGCAAAATCACGCTGATGCCCGGTGAGGCAGGTAACGAGGCGTTCGGCGATGTCATAACACCTCTACGCTATCGTCCAAGTAGTCTTACGCCGTGAAATCAACACGAGCCATAAGGATAATTACCTCACTCTCTGTTGGCATCGTGCTCGTTTCTTCCGTATCTTCCTTTGGGCTTGGACAAGTCAGCAGTTCGATTGCCCGAATCAATGTCTTTGATTCACTCGATGATCGCCCAGAGAAGACTTCTAAAGCGGAGAACTATCTCCTTGTTGGCTCAGATACGCGAGAAGGTCTCACCAAAGAGCAGATGCGTGCACTTCGCGTGGGCTCTACGGCTACCGCCGCCGGTGGTCGCTCAGACACCATGCTCTTGATTCACTTAAGTAAGTCTCGTGATCGCGTCTACATCATCTCTCTTCCGCGCGATAGCTTGGTAACTATTCCGGAGCACATCAGCAGTAGCGATAAGAAAACTATGGTCTCTGCGCGCCTTGGAAAATTAAATTCTGCTTTCTCATACGGCGGTGCACCACTTCTTATTGAAACGATTGAACTTGCAACCTCGATCAAGATTGATCATTATGTTGAGGTCAGCTTTGCCGGGTTTGCAGGAATCGTTGATGCACTAGGTGGCATTGAGGTGTGTACGAAGGTTGATATAGATGATCCACAAAGTCACTTAGTTTTAAGCGCTGGAGTCCATACACTCGATGGTATTGAGTCTCTCAAGTATGTGCGAACTCGAGACTTCGATGGCCGTGGAGATATTGGACGTATGGCAAGGCAGCAACAATTTATGAGTGCGGTGATGCGAAAGGCAACTAGCAGCGGAACTCTCTTAAATCCATTTAAGTTAAAGAACTTCATTAACGCTTCACTTGCAAGCGTAAAGCTGGATGCGGGACTAGCGCCTAATGATTTGTTAACGCTGGCAAAACAGATGAAGAACCTTTCTTCTGGAAATGTGCGCACACTCACTGTTCCACTCTCTAATGCAAATGGTCGATATGACGGGTTATCAGTGGTGATTTGGGATGAAGTGCTGGGCGCGGATTTATGGACACGCGTCCGAGATGATCTTCCTCTCGTTGATGAAGTTACCCCGACACCATCAGCCTCCGCAAGTGCTTCAGCAAAACCCACGCCAGTGATCGTCGATAAATTTAAGACTCGCACCGCGGATGAAAATCCATGCGGGGAGATTAAATAGTTCGTGCCTTAGACTCGCACCCATGACGCTAAAGCTCTCAGTAATCGGTTGTGGCTATCTTGGCGCAACCCACGCAGCATGTATGTCCTCCCTTGGATTTGAGGTCGTAGGAATTGATACAGACCAAGCCAAAGTTGATTTGCTGCAGAGCGGGAAGCTTCCATTCTATGAACCAGGACTCGACACACTTCTCGCATCAGAGATGAAAACGGGTCGTCTCTCATTTACTACCGACTTTTCTGCCGTCGCAGATGCTGATGTCCACTTTATCTGTGTGGGAACTCCTCAGAGTAAAGATGGTTTAGCTGCCGATCTGACGTATGTGAAATCTTCAGTAGCCGCGATTGCACCGCACCTTAAGGATGGATCACTCGTCGTAGGAAAATCAACTGTGCCTGTAGGAACGGCACAAATGTTGCGTGAGCAGTTAGCTAAAGATGCTCCACATGCCGACCTTGCATGGAATCCAGAATTCCTGCGTGAAGGTTTTGCCGTTGAAGATACGTTAACTCCAAATCGATTAGTCGTTGGAGTTGCTAATGATCGAGCAGAAGAGATTCTTAAAGAGGTTTACAAGCCAGTCATTGCACTTGGTACACCTTGGATTCGAGCTGATCTTCCTACTGCAGAACTTGTGAAGGTTGCTGCAAACTCGTTTCTTGCAACAAAAATTTCATTTATCAATGCTATGGCTGAGGTATGTGAAGCTGCCGGGGGCGATGTCACGGTGCTTGCTACAGCTATTGGATATGACCCACGTATTGGCAGTCGTTTCCTTCAGGCTGGCATCGGTTTTGGCGGAGGCTGTCTTCCTAAAGATATCCGCGCATTTATGGCACGCGCGCAAGAACTTGGCGCAGATCAAGCTCTTGAATTTTTGCGAGAAATTGATGCGATCAACATCAGGGCTCGCCAGCGTGTGATCGATGTAGTGCGTGCAGATCTATCTGAAGACTTGACCCAGTATAAAATTGCAGTCCTCGGTGCAACATTTAAGCCCGATAGCGATGATGTACGCGATTCCCCAGCTCTAGATATTGCAGCTCAACTTCAAGCAGCAGGTGCTGCAGTAGTTGTTCATGATCCAAAGGGCATCGAACCTGCACGTAAGCGATTTCCAAATCTTGAATATGCAGAACGTGTAGCCGATGCGGTCAAAGGTGCAGATGCAATCTTGCACTTAACCGAGTGGAAGGAATATCGCGAGTTAGATCCATCTGTGATTGGTCAACTCGTAAAGTCTAAGTTCCTTATTGATGGACGAAATGCTCTTGATCGCGATAAGTGGCGTAAAGCCGGCTGGCGTGTGCACGCTCTTGGCCGTTCAGATTAATTAAATCTAGAACCCAGTCTTCTTCTTTGTAGTGAGGTTGGCACCTTTCGCCTTTGCCTCTGCATTGATCTCTTTCAACCCTTGCTCGACCTTTGCAGCAATTGCGCTATCTGCAAGACCTAAAATTCTGGCGGCAAGGAGCGCTGCGTTCTTAGCATTTCCAATTCCCACAGTTGCAACTGGAATTCCTGCTGGCATCTGAACGATGGAGAGAAGTGAATCCATTCCATCTAAATTCTTGAGTGGAACTGGTACGCCAATAACAGGAAGTGAGGTGAGAGAGGCGACCATTCCAGGCAAGTGTGCAGCTCCGCCAGCCCCGGCGATGATTACCTTAAATCCCGCAGCTACAGCACCTTGAGCAAATGCAACCATCTCGGTAGGCATGCGATGTGCGCTTATTACATCTGCACTATATGAAATTCCAAGTGACTCTAACATTGTGGCGGCCTCACTCATTACAGGCCAATCAGAATCTGATCCCATGATGATTGCAACATCACTCATCGATCTCTCCACTCATGTAGTCACGGGCATGCACAATTAACTCCTCTAAGTGTAGAAGATCTTCGCCAACTGCATTGACATGGCCAATCTTTCGACCGGGGCGCACTTCTTTCATATATTGATGCACCTTGAGCTCTGGATTGCGGGCCATGAGGTGAAGATAGGGGCGATACATGTCGCTCTTATCGCCACCCAGAATATTTCCCATCACCGCAAAGGATGCGGTCATTGATGGGTCGCCCAAAGGAAGATCTAAAATCGCGCGCAAATGTTGTTCGAATTGGCTCGTTACCGAACCTTCAATCGTCCAGTGACCAGAATTATGTGGTCGCATAGCAAGTTCATTAATGAATAACTGATCACCTTTAACGAACATCTCAACAGCCATTACTCCGACAAGACCCACGCGCTCAGCAATTGTCAAAGCTAGGGCTGAAGCCTTCTCAGAAATTTCTGGAGAAATCTTCGGCGCTGGTGTAACGGTGCGAGTGCAAATTCCATCCTCTTGAATGGTTTGAGTGGGTGCCCACGTGCTCGCTTGGCCATGTGGGGAGCGTGCAACCATCACTGCGATCTCTGAATCAAATTCCACAAGCTCTTCTATGAGAAGTTGAGGATTGATTGCAATTATTTCTTCAAGCAAGTCGCGATTGAGAATCTTCCAGACACCACGTCCGTCATAACCTCCGGAGATAGCTTTAGCAATCACTGGAAATGAAGAAATCTGTTCTTCGTCAGCGATGACCTGCCACTGAGGCGAGGGAAGATCGCTGAGCACCTTGCGCATCTCCGCTTTATTCTGTGAATATATAAAGGCTGAAGATGGTGGATAGACGCGTATTCCTTCCGCCTCTAAACCTTTAATGACTGAGAGTGGAACAAGTTCGTGCTCAAAGGTGATGACATCACAATCTCTTGCAAATTTTAAAACTTCCTTGAGGTCACGAAAGTCCCCAACCTCATGATCGCAAATTTGTGCCGCGCTATCACTCTTGTCTTGTGCAAAGAGTTTAAGAGTTACTCCTAGCGCAATAGCTGGGGCTACCGTCATACGCGCCAATTGGCCCGCACCGATAATTCCAACAACTGGGAATGGATTTCTCACTGACTTATCGTAGATGAACTACGTCACCGACTGTAACGATCTGCCCGTCTTCAAGGTGAAGTCGACCCTGCTCATCGAAGGAGAGTGCACGGGATCGGATCATATTTTCAGATAGCCCGGCAATTGTGACCTCTCTCCCCTGCGTTGCAGATAGTTGGGAGTACTGCTCAAGAAAACTTTCACCTTGATCCCACTGCGTGAAATCCTTCTCGAATGCGTTGAGGAGAAGTGGAAGTAAGAAATTTCGATCGAGTTTGGTAACACCTGAAAGAGCTAGGGAGGTTGCATTTTCAACAGGAAGCTCGGTGACGGTTGTTGAAATATTAATTCCTATCCCAATAATTACACCTTGACCAACGGCTGTAGAGATAATTCCTCCCACCTTCTTCTCATCAATCAGGAGATCATTTGGCCACTTAATTGAAACGTTTGCGCTAATTTTTCTCAATGTATCAGCGATAGAAAAGCCAGCGAGCAACGGGATGAAACCCCAGTCATCGCGAGAACGTGTTGGGTTTAGATACAGTGAAAAGAGAAGCGCGGTTGATGGCGGTGCAAGAAATGATCTATCCAAACGTCCGCGTCCTGCGCTTTGGTAATTTGCGACGATGACATCACCACTTTTGCCATCTCCTGCAGTAATTTTATTTGCAAGATCGTCTTGGGTTGAGGCCGTGAGATCAACCACGCTTACTCGCCAGTACCGCGACAAGGCAGCGGTGATTCGGCTCTGATCTAGTGGCGCTCTTGGCGCATCTATACCCATGCCTAGTACCGTATACACATGAGCCCAGATCTGCACACTACTGCGGGAAAAATCGAAGATCTCCGCGAAAAAATCGATGAAGCTATCAACGCCGGCTCTGCCCGTGCAGTTGAGAAGCAGCATGCCAAGGGTAAGCACACAGCCCGTGAGCGCATTGAGATGCTGGTCGATCAGGATTCCTTTACAGAAATTGATGAGTTTGCGCGTCATCGTTCAAACCAATTTGGAATGGAAAAATCGCGCCCTTATGGTGATGGTGTTGTGATCGGAACAGCAACTGTCGATGGACGACCAATTGCTCTCTACTCTCAAGACTTCACAGTCTTTGGTGGAAGTCTCGGTGAAGTACATGCAGAGAAAATAGTGAAGATCGCAGAATTTGCTCTTAAGAGTGGAATCCCACTTATCGGAATCAATGACTCTGGTGGAGCACGCATTCAAGAAGGCGTCGCCTCACTTAATGGATACGGAAAAATCTTCCGTCTCAACACACGCTCATCTGGCGTGATTCCTCAAATATCTTTGATTCTGGGGCCATGTGCTGGTGGATCTGCTTACTCCCCTGCCCTTACAGACTTCACTGTGATGGTTAAAGAGACTTCAAATATGTTCATCACCGGACCGGATGTCATTAAAACTGTGACTGGTGAAGATGTTGATATGGAAGAACTGGGCGGGGCTTTTACTCATAACACCAAATCTGGAAACTCACATTACATGGCTGATTCTGAAGCTGATGCTATTGATTATGTGAAAGCACTGTTGTCATATCTACCGTCAAATAATATGGATGGTTCGCCAGTACTTCCCGCAACGGAGACGCTGGCAAAAAGCGCATCAGATATTTCGCTCAACACGTTAATTCCTGACTCTCCTAACCAACCATATGACATGAAAATTCTCATTGAATCCTTAGTGGATGAGGGTGAGTTCTTAGAAGTCCATGCCCTTTATGCGCCGAATATCGTCATTGGTTTTGCGCGAATCGAAGGTCAATCTGTTGGAATCATTGCAAACCAACCTTCGCAATTAGCGGGCACTCTTGATATCAATTCAAGTGAAAAAGCCGCCAGATTCCTACGTTTTTGCGATGCGTTTAATATTCCAATTCTGACTTTAGTTGATGTTCCAGGTTTCATGCCGGGTACAGAGCAGGAATGGAACGGAATTATTCGCCGTGGAGCTAAGTTGCTCTACGCCTACGCAGAAGCATCAGTTCCACTTGTTACTTTGATTACCCGTAAGGCATATGGTGGAGCTTTTATTGTGATGGGCTCAAAGTACTTAGGAAGTGATATCAACTTCGCATGGCCATCGGCCGAAATTGCAGTCATGGGCGCACAAGGGGCTGTAAATATCTTGTATAGAAAAGATATTGCTGACGCAACAGACCCAGAGTCACTTCGCAAAGAACTCGTCACAGATTACACAGAAAAGCTATCCAATCCATATGCAGCAGCTGAACGTGGAACGATTGATTCTGTTATTGAGCCAGAAGACTCACGTGCATATATCACCAAAGCCTTTCGCACCCTAAAGACTAAACGTGACGTTCTTCCGGCGCGCAAGCATGGAAATATTCCGCTCTAATGAAATTTTCAATTACATCAGGAATTCCAACTCCTGAAGAGTTGCTGGCACTTGAGGCAGCTCTCGAATCGCGTAAGCCGGTTGATCTCAAACCAGTCTTTAAACGAAGTATTTTTGGCCTTCCTCAACTTCGCCAGCCTTTACCTCACCAAATCACCTACGGCGCAAGAAGGTTTGACTAGTGCCGAAAATAGTTCTAGCTTCACAATCCACATCGCGAAAACGATTGCTCGTTGATGCCGGTTTGTCTCCTGAAATCATCGTCAGCAATGTCGACGAAGAGACCGAATTCTTTAATTCAATGTCACCGGAGGATATGGTGATAGCTCTAGCTATCTCCAAAGCTCATACCGTGAGAGAGATGATCGACTATCCAGCAATTATCATCGGTTGTGATTCAACTTTTGATGTTGATGGAGTTTCTTTCGGCAAGCCAGGTACTCCACAAATTGCTCGCGAGAGAGCACAAGCGATAAGTGGGCGCAGCGGACTTCTGCATACCGGTCACTGCATTATCGATACTGAAAAGGGCGTTGAAATTGCGGATCGAGTCACGACAAAGGTGACCTTCTCTGAAATGAGTGAAGAAGAGATTGAAAATTACATAGCATCAGGTGAGCCTCTTCACGTTGCAGGTGGTTTTACCCTCGATGGTCATGGCTCCCCTTTCATCCCAGTCATTGAAGGCGATTACACAAATGTTGTTGGAATCTCAATGCCCTTTCTTCGTAGCGCGATGAAACAACTTGGATATTCATGGCCACAGGTAAAGGAGATGTTATGAAACGCGTTCTGATTGCAAACCGTGGCGAAATTGCGATTCGTGTTATCCGTGCATGCAAAGATCATGGTCTCGAAAGTGTTGCGATTTACTCTGAAGAAGATCGCGATGCGCTCCATGTACGCTCAGCTGACTTTGCATACTCACTTAATGGCGTAGTTGCCAAAGATACATATTTGAATATTCCAAAGATTATTGCTCTCGCGCAAGAGTCTGACGCGGATGCGATTCATCCTGGTTATGGATTTCTCTCCGAGAACGCAGATTTCGCGCAGGCAGTCATTGATGCAGGACTTATTTGGATTGGACCTCCCCCATCTGCAATTAGCGCACTAGGCGACAAAGTCTCTGCCCGTCGCATTGCGGCAAAAGCTGGTGCACCTCTTGTGGCAGGAACTAAGGATCCAGTTTCTGGCCATGAAGAAGTGACCGCCTTCGCAAAGGAATATGGACTTCCCGTTGCGATCAAGGCTGCCTTTGGTGGCGGTGGACGTGGGCTTAAGGTTGCTCGCACTCTTGAGGAGATTCCAGAACTCTTTGCCTCTGCAGTACGTGAAGCTATTGCCGGCTTTGGACGCGGTGAGTGTTTTGTCGAGCGTTATTTAGATAAGCCTCGCCATGTGGAGACGCAAGTTCTTGTAGATAAGCATGGACATGCTGTTGTTATTAGTACTCGTGATTGCTCACTTCAGCGTCGCCACCAAAAACTCGTTGAAGAAGCTCCAGCTCCATTTCTTACAGATGCGCAGAATGAAGAGTTGTATCGTTCAAGTAAAGCAATAATGAAAGAGGCGGGTTACGTTGGCGCTGGAACTTGTGAATTTCTCATCGGCACAGATGGGACGATCTCATTCCTTGAAGTAAATACTCGCTTGCAGGTCGAGCACCCCGTATCTGAAGAAGTTACCGGGATTGACCTTGTGCGCGAACAATTTAGAATCGCAATGGGTGAAGCCCTCGGCTTTGATGATCCTGTCATTCGCGGACATAGCCTTGAATTTCGAATCAATGGTGAAGATCCAGGCAGATCTTTTCTGCCGGCACCAGGTCGCATCACATCATGGAGAATTCCGACAGGTCCTGGAGTTCGAGTTGATGCCGGCTTTACGCAAGGAGATGTCATCGGAGGTAACTTCGACTCACTCTTAGCCAAGTTAATTGTCACTGGAGCAACACGTCAGCAAGCAATTGAACGAGCTCGTAGAGCTCTAGCAGAGTTTGAAATTGGAGGGCTTGCAACTGCTCTTCCATTCCACCGCGCAATTGTCGAAGATCCTGCATATACAAAAGATTTTTCGGTCTATACAAGTTATATCGAAAATGAATTCGCTAATCAGATTCCTGCCTTTGATATTCAATCTACGGATAATGAAACAAAGGCGGCCAATGAACTGCTTGTTGCAGAGGTAAATGGGAAGCGATTTGAGATAAAGGTGCATGCACCAGCCCCAGTAGTGAAGCGCCACAGAGCAAAACAATCCTCTGTTGGTGGTGCAACTGGTACAGGACTAACCAGTCCTATGCAGGGAACTGTGGTCAAGATTGCAGTGGAAGAAGGCGCGCAGGTTGAGGTGGGTGATCTCATCATTGTTCTCGAAGCGATGAAGATGGAACAACCACTGAACGCCCATAAGAGCGGCATCGTGACCAACCTCAAGGTCGCAATCGGAGAAACAGTTGCCAGCGCCACTGTTCTCTGTGACATTATTGATGCATGACATCAACTGACATTCTCTATTCAGACCCTCTTCAGGCTGCAGCAATTGCAGCATCGGAGATTGCATCTCGTACAGGCATCGCAACACATGATGTCGCACTTGTCATGGGATCTGGTTGGGTTGGTGCAGTCGACGCACTTGGAACACCACGTTATGAGTGCAATGCCGAAGAAATTACTGGATTTTTTGCCCCAGCTGTAGAAGGTCACTCAGGAAAAGTAAGATCTTATGACATCAAAGATGGCGATCGCACAATTCGCGCTCTTGTTTTCTTGGGCCGTACCCATCTATACGAAGGTAAAGGTATGGAGCCTGTCGTGCACGGAGTTCGCACTGCAGTAAAGGCGGGTTGCAAAGTAATTATTTTGACTAATGCTTGCGGTGGAATCAATACTTTTTATCACGTGGGGCAACCTGTACTCATCCGTGATCATATTTCACTTACCGCCCAATCTCCGCTTGTAGGTGCCACATTTGTAGACCTCACCGATCTCTACAGCAAACGCATCAGAGCGATTATGAAATCTGCAGATTCATCACTCCAGGAGGGTGTCTACGTACATTGGCGTGGGCCGACGTATGAGACACCGGCAGAAATTCATATGATGCGCACACTTGGTGCTGATCTTGTTGGTATGTCGACCGTTCCTGAAGCGATTGCAGCACACGCACTCGGTGCAGAAGTTCTTGGAATTTCACTAGTAACTAATGCAGCAGCAGGAGTTACAGGAGAGAAACTCAATCACGAAGAGGTAATTGCGGCAGGAAAAGCAGCGGCAAGTTCTATGGGTGCACTCTTAGCAAAAACTATTCCGCAGATCGTCTAGCCTAGATAAGATCACAGGTATGGACCACGCTTTAGTTGCAGAGGTAAAGGCTTGGATTGAAGATGATCCCGATCCTGTAACAGCTTCGCGTTTGCAAAAACTTCTCGACAGTGGCGATGAAGCGACGCTGCGCACCTATTTCAGCGGTTTTCTCCAATTTGGTACGGCAGGTCTACGTGGTCCCAATGGCCCTGGCCCTTCATCTATGAATCGCGCTGTTGTGGGACGAACTGCTGCGGGAATTGCCGCGTACATGAAGGCTCGAGGAATGACTCGTGTTGTTATTGGCCGTGATGCACGACATGGCTCTGCTGATTACGCAATCGAGAGTGCTGAGATTTTTAGTGGAGCAGGTATGGAGGTTTTTATTCTTCCGCGTGCACTACCAACTCCTGTACTTGCCTATGCAACAACTGCGCTGAAAGCAGATGTCGGCGTCATGGTTACTGCCAGCCATAACCCACCGCAGGACAATGGTTACAAGGTTTATATCGGACCAGATGCTGATGGCATCGCATATGCATCTTCACAGATTATTAATCCAACCGATGGCTTTATTGCACGTGAGATAGAAGCAATTACAACCTTGAAGTCTCAGCCTCGTGGCAATTCGTGGACAGTTCTCGATGAAACTCTCATTAACGAATATGTGCAACGCACGGCGGCCCTTGGTAGAAAACCCGGTTCTCTCAAAATTGTTTACACCGCTATGCATGGTGTGGGGACAGAGACTCTTGCACACGTCTTTAAGCAGGCGGGGTTTCCTGATCTCATTCTGGTCTCTGAACAAGCTGATCCCGATCCAGATTTTCCTACCGTCGCATTTCCCAATCCAGAAGAACCTGGCGCAATTGATTTAGCGTTGGCAACAGCACGCGCTCGTAATGCTGATCTGGTGATTGCAAATGATCCAGATGCAGACCGATGCGCCGCAGCGATTAAAGATCGCTCAGGACAGTGGCGCATGCTCCGTGGCGATGAACTCGGAGTGATCTTTGGTGAATGGATTGCACGCACATCACCGCAAGGAACCTTTGGAAACTCGATTGTCTCCTCCTCTATTCTTCGGAAAATTAGCGCTCACTATGGGATCGACTTCAAAGAAGTTCTCACCGGTTTTAAATGGCTTGCAAAGATTGAAGATCTCGCCTTTGGCTATGAAGAAGCAATTGGATATGCAGTCGACTCTGAAACCGTTAATGATAAGGATGGAATTTCAGCAGCGCTTTTCCTTGCCCAGATTGCGACAGATCTAGCTGCAGTCGGTAAAGATCTCAACGATCTACTTGATGAGGTCTGGGCGCGCCATGGCTTCCATGCCACTGAGCAGATCTCAATACGCGTAGCTGATATGGGCGCTATCACTACATTATTGGCAGGCTTACGTAGCAATCCCCCACGTGAAATTGCTGGACGCGCAGTTGAAAGTATCGATGACTTAGCTGCACCCACAGACGGCCTTCCACCCACAGACGGCCTTCGTCTCTGGCTATCAGGTGGAGTGCGCATCATTATTCGACCATCAGGAACTGAAGCAAAACTCAAGTGTTACATCGAAGTTATTACTCCCGATCAGCTATCGGCCGAGAATGAACTTAACTCTTTGCGCGCACCGCTTAAAGATTTCCTGGGTGCTTAATTCAATTTAGAGGCAGCGATACTTGCTGAGTTAATTACTGAAGTCTTCGAAATGAGAGCAGGTGCACGAAGGGTAATCTCAATGCTCTTATCCGAAATTCCGTAGCGGTGTCCATAGACTCCTAGAGCAGGATCCACCTCATCATAGAGAGAAGTTCCCGCAAGAGTTTTGGTGAGCAAATCGATGAGTGCCAGATCAACCCGCTTAACAACTGTGGCTAGTACAAATTTCTTCGTTGCAGCCTCAACTGAGAGAAATTGATCAGGCTCAATGGTGATAATTCCTGAGGGGTTCTTTTTTCCATTCGCGCTATTTGAACTGACGATGGCGCTAAATACTTCAGTGGCAGAACCTGTGGTCGTCAAGTAGATGACATCGTGGCCGGAGCGAAGAAGTGATGTCGTTGTCACACTCGCTGATGACGAGATGTATTTAACCGTTGTGACTACAGATTTCTTTGCTGCCTTGGCTCCTGGTGCAAAACCTTTTTCAAAGAGCTCTTGTTGGGAAGCGTAGCCAACCATCGCTACCTTGCCACTCTTGCTTGCCAGTGCTGCGGCATATCCTGCTAAGTAAGCCCCTTGAATGTCGGCAAAGACGATTGAAGTCACGTTAAGCGCATCCACGGTTGCATCATTGAGGATCGCAAACTGTGTCTCAGGAAATGTTCGCGAGATTTCCTTGAGAGTGGCCGCATAACCTGTGCCCACTGCAATGACTATGGCACAATCTTTTTTTACTAGTGCAGTCAGGCGATCAATTCGATCCTTTGCATCTCCAGAAGTCACTGTAGTTTCAAGGCTAAATTGCATCTTCTTAGCAGCAACTTTTAGTCCTGCTTGAGCAGCGTCATTTACTGAAAGATCTCCTGGGCCGCCAGTGTCATATGCAAGACAGATCACTGGCGTGGATGCCTGTGCACGTAGTGGAACCAAGGCGGAGAATGCCAGTGCCGCAATGACTGATGAAGTCATGAATTTCTTCATTAACTGACCACGCCTAACCCTTTATATGTTGCATCGAGCGTTGCTCCGGCAACTTCGCGAGCTTTGGAACTTCCTGTATGCAAAATATCGATGAGGTGTTTTTCATCTGAAAGGAGATCGAGTGCGCGCTGGCGGATAGGTCGTAAGTATTCAACGACAACCTCTGCAACGCTTGTCTTAAAATCACCGTAACCCTTGCCATCGAATTCTTTTTCAAGATCGGCAATGCTGGTGCCACTCAAAGAGCTATGGATTGTAAGAAGATTGCTGATCCCTGGCTTCTCTACTTGATCAAACTTAACTTCTCTTCCAGCATCTGTAATCGCAGACTTAATCTTCTTTAAATTCGCTTCCGGGGTATCCATAATCTCGATAACTCCTGCAGCCGAACCTGATGACTTACTCATCTTTGACGTAGGCTCTTGAATATCGTTGATCTTTGCGCCGGCCTTTAAAATATAGGCCTCTGGAAGTTGGAAGGTTTGACCGTAGCGCGCATTAAAACGTCCAGCTAAATCACGGGTGAGCTCAATATGTTGGCGCTGATCTTCACCCACTGGAACCAAATCTGCTTGGTAGAGCAAAATATCTGCAGCTTGCAACATCGGATAAGTAAAGAGTCCCACTCGCGCCGAATCAGATCCGGCTTTCGCTGACTTATCTTTAAATTGAGTCATGCGGCTTGCTTCACCAAAGCCAGCCATACATTCCATAATCCAACCCAGTTGGTTATGTTGAGGAACTTGAGATTGAACAAAGAGCGTTGATTTCTCTGGAGAAATCCCAAGTGCTAGAAGTTGGGCGGCCGAAGCAAGAGTGCGCTGACGTAGAAGCGCTGGATCTGTTTCAACGGTGAGTGCGTGAAGATCGACGATGCAGTAAAAAGTATCGTGTGAATCTTGGAGTGCTACCCACTGCTTGACGGCTCCGAGGTAATTTCCGAGATGGAAAGAGTCGCTGGTGGGCTGAATACCCGAGAGAACTCTTTTCTTGCTCATGTGCGCAATTCTCGCACGAAATGTCAGTTCCGCGAGATTAATAGACGTCCTGCGCGCTTACCTTCCATTGTGAGGACTGCGATTCGAATTCCATTGACCTTCACTACATCGCCGGTAACAGGGATCCGTCCTAGGAAGTGCATAACAAAGCCACTTGCGGTCTCGTATGGCCCCTCAGGAATTTCGATCCCTGAATCATCGAGGAGATCCTCAATCGAGACTAGGCCATCCACTTCGAAATCTCCCGTACGTGTTTCAAGCGAAATTTCTTCCTCATCGCCGTCATATTCATCACGAATATCACCAATGAGGCATTCAACAAGATCTTCCAAAGTGACGATACCGTCAGTTCCACCGTATTCATCAAGCACGATCGCAAGATGCTGACGCTGATTACGCATCTCAGTCAAAGCTGGGAGCACTCCTTTAGTGCCAGGCAAGAACATCACATTACGAACGAGCTCTTGAATTTTTCCACCTGTGCTTACGAGGGTTGTATCCAAGAGATCGCGAACATGGATAAATCCAATTACTTCATCCGTAGATCCGCGCACAACTGGATAACGTGAGTGTGCCTTATCAATTGCAAGATTGATCGCCTTGCCAACTGTAAGAGAGGCATCAAAGAAATCAACTTCAGTACGAGGCACCATGACTTCATGAATCTGGCGTTCGGATGCATTAAAGACTTCTTCAACGATATCTCGCTCTTCATCTGTAAGCGCTGCATGGCCCGCCACTAAGTCAAGTAACTCTTCTTCTGACATCGCCGTGCGCTGCTCGTTAGGATCTATTCCGAAAATCCGAACGACCACATTTGTCGAGTGAGAAAGAAGCCAAATTACTGGCCTAAAGATTTTTGCAATAAGATCAATGAGTCCAGCAAACATAAGTGCGATTGGTTCTGTACGTGAGAGTGCTAATCGTTTTGGAACTAGTTCTCCGAAGACAAGTGAGAAATATGCAATAACAAGTGTGAGTCCGACCAACGAAACGGCACGAGCTGCACTGCTGGAAAGACCTAAATCCTCAAGCCATGGGATGACGTACTCACCGAGACGCTCTGCGCCAAGGGCTGCGGACAAGAACCCACTTACAGTCACACAGATTTGAACTGCACCTAATAAACGATTCGGATTGGACGCCAGGTGGGCAACCTTGGCCCCGCGCTTTCCCTTGTTGGCCATCTGCTTGATCTGGCTCTCGCGTAGGGAGATAAGGGCGATTTCGGCCGCTACGAAGAGGCCTCCGAGGGCGACGAGAAGGGCGACAATGCCAATATCGCCTAGAAGTGAGCTAATCGAGTGGCTCTCCATGATGAGAGGAGTCTACCGAGTTCCCTTCCATTTCGCGCCTACCTGTCGTAGCCTTCATCCGTTCACCAACCGGTGGACACCTTCATCCTCGGACCGTCGGGCACGTACCTGCCCGGAGAAGGAGTTGCTTATCATGGCATCCGTAACATTCGAAGCCGCATCACGTATCTATCCAGGAACAACCGTCCCAGCAGTAAACAAGCTCAACCTCGTTGTTAACGATGGTGAGTTCCTTGTTCTTGTTGGACCTTCAGGTTGTGGAAAGTCAACATCACTACGTATGTTGGCCGGACTTGAAGAGATCGATGCTGGTCGTATTCTCATCGGCGATAAAGATGTAACTAACGTTGCACCTAAAGATCGCGACATCGCAATGGTCTTCCAGTCCTACGCGCTCTACCCACACATGACTGTGGCCGAGAACATGGGATTTGCTCTTAAGATCGCAGGAAAGTCTAAGGAAGAGCGCGATAAGCGCGTCCGTGATGCTGCAAAGTTGCTCGACCTTGAGCCATATCTTGATCGTAAGCCAAAGGCTCTTTCAGGTGGACAACGTCAGCGCGTTGCAATGGGTCGTGCGATTGTTCGCGAACCTCAGGTATTCCTTATGGATGAGCCTCTCTCAAACCTTGATGCGAAGTTGCGTGTAGCAACTCGTACACAGATTGCTGCTCTGCAGCGTCGTCTTGGAATCACCACTGTTTATGTAACACACGACCAGGTTGAAGCTATGACCATGGGTGATCGTGTTGCAGTTCTTAAGGATGGTCTCCTACAGCAAGTTGATACACCACGTAATCTCTATGACAACCCAGCAAATGCTTTCGTTGCAGGTTTCATTGGCTCTCCTGCAATGAACCTTCTCACTGCGCCAGTCGTTGGTGGCAAGGCAAAGCTTGGAAATCTTGAGATCGCTGTACCAGCATCTGCTGGTGCATCAGTGACCGTCGGTATCCGCCCAGAAGGATTTTCACCTGCATCTTCTGGTTTTGATGTTCTCGTAGAGGTTGTTGAAGAGCTCGGCTCAGATGCATTCGTCTACGGAAAGCCAGCTGATTCATCAGTGAAGTTTGCAAATGTAACTGATGAAGGTGCTCAGGTAATCGTGCGTTGGGATCCAAAGAACCCACCACGCCCTGGCCAGACAGTTACTGTCTCTGCTAACCAGAGTTCAGTTCACCTCTTCAATGCAACATCTGGAGAGCGTTTCTAGCCAAGTAATAAATTCTCAATAAAAAAGCCCGCCGGTGATCCGGCGGGCTTTTTTATTTAATTGTCAGGGCTATTACGCCATCGCCTTCTTGAGATTCTCATCGATTGAAGCGAGGAACTCCTGCGTTGTTTGATACGGCGCTTCCTTAGAGATAAGCAGAGCAAGATCTTTCGTCATCTTTCCTTGTTCGACGGTTTCGATGCATACGCGCTCGAGAGTCTTTGAGAACTTCGCAAGTTCAGCGTTGTTATCTAGCTTTGCACGGTGTGCAAGACCTTGAGTCCACGCAAAGATTGATGCGATCGGGTTGGTAGATGTTGCCTTGCCTGCCTGGTGATCGCGGTAGTGACGTGTGACTGTGCCGTGAGCTGCCTCTGATTCGCAGATCTTTCCATCTGGTGTCATCAAGACTGATGTCATCAAACCAAGTGAGCCATACCCTTGCGCGACGGTATCTGACTGAACATCTCCGTCGTAATTCTTACAGGCCCAGACATATCCACCATCCATACGAAGTGACATAGCGACCATGTCATCGATCAGGCGATGCTCATACCAAATTCCAGCTGTATCGAAATCTTTCTTGAACTCTGCTTCAAAAATCTCTTGGAAGATATCTTTAAAGCGACCGTCATAGGCCTTCAAGATGGTGTTCTTTGTTGAGAGATAGACAGGGAATTTACGAAGCAATCCATAATTCAATGATGCGCGAGCAAAGTCACGGATTGAATCATCAACGTTATACATCGCCATCGCTACGCCTGAAGATTTGAAATCAAATACCTCGAGGTTCATTGGCTCTCCGCCATCTTCTGGAACATAAGAAAGTGTGAGCTTTCCTGGACCTGGAACCTTGATATCTGTCGCCTTGTACTGATCGCCAAATGCATGGCGGCCAATCACGATCGGCTTGGTCCAGTGTGGAACCAGACGAGGAACGTTGCTGATAATGATTGGTTCGCGGAAAATTACGCCACCAAGAATGTTGCGAATAGTTCCGTTTGGAGACTTCCACATCTTCTTAAGACCAAACTCTTCTACACGAGCCTCATCAGGAGTAATCGTTGCGCACTTAATGCCAACGCCATGCTTTTGAATTGCACGAGCTGAATCAATGGTGACCTGGTCATCTGTTGCATCGCGATGTTCCATACCGAGGTCGTAGTACTCAAGATTGACATCGAGGTAAGGCAGGATGAGCGAGTCCTTAATAAACTGCCAGATAATACGAGTCATCTCATCGCCATCGAGCTCTACAACGGTTCCTGTAACTTTAATCTTGCTCATCATCATCCTTTACCTATTGTTTTTCAGTCTTAAAGTGTCTGAACATCTGCTTGCTTGGTACGAACTGCCTCTGCCGCTTCTTTGAGAGAAGCCAACTCTGAATCGGTGAGAGCTGTTTCAACAACTTTCTTAACGCCTTCGCGTCCAATTGCTGCTTCAACTCCGAGATAGACACCTGAGATTCCGTATTCGCCATCAACCCATGCGCACACTGGCATCACAGCGCCTGAATCTTCAATAACTGCCTTAGCCATGCGCGCTGCTGCTGCAGATGGTGCGTAGTAGGCAGAGCCAGTCTTTAGGAGTGCGACAACTTCTGCACCACCATTACGTGTGCGATCTACAAGATCTGCGATCTCGTCAGTAGATAACTTCTCTGAGAGTGCAACACCATCAACTGTGCAACGGCTTGGGACCGGAACCATTGTGTCTCCGTGTGAACCAAGAGTGAGCGTTTTTACAGATGAGACTGCAACGCCAAGTTTTTCAGCAACAAAGTTTGTAAAGCGCGCTGTATCAAGCATTCCAGCCTGACCCATAACACGGTTCTTTGGAAATGATGTTGCGAGCTGAGTCAACGCTGTCATCTCATCAAGTGGGTTTGAAACAACAATGATTACGGCATTAGGTGAGTGCTTTGCAATATTTTCGGCAACTCCACGGACGATACCGGCGTTCACGCCAATCAAATCCATACGGCTCATGCCAGGCTTACGTGGAAGTCCTGCGGTGATAACGACAACATCTGAATTAGCTGTGGCTTCATATCCCGCGCCATCTGCAGTAGTTGTTGCTCCAATAATCTTTGTCTCAAAACCTTCGATTGATCGAGATTGATTCATATCGAGAGCTAAACCTTCGGGCTTACCTTCGAGAATATCTGTAAGGACGACTGTGTCGAAGATGTTGTATTCAGCTAGACGAAGTGCTGTGGTTGATCCGTAGAAACCTGCTCCGACAACTGTGACTTTCTTTGCCATGTGTGAGACCTCTTAGTTGATTACGTTGGCTTTACAGCCCGATTTAGGCCAAGCCTACAACCCGCGCGGAAGGGCTATCGCCATCGCAAAAAGTGAGATTGCAATCAAAATCGGTAGGTAGGTCGAAATTACGCCACGGCTAGGGGCTTCCTTGCGCCCTGAGAGGACAATCACAGCCATCGCCGTCGCAATAATCAGTGAGCCCACTCGGATAAATGAGAAGACGCCGGCCACGATGCCGATGATAACTAGCGCATATGCAACGCCGCGATATCCGGTCAATTCTTTTCGCACGACTCAACAACGTTCTGTAGCAACATGGCACGAGTCATTGGACCAACTCCACCCGGCATCGGCGATACATAACCTGCAACTTCATATGCACCAGGGCAGATATCTCCATCTAATCCATCTGCGGTACGAGAAATTCCCACATCAATAAGGGTTGCACCTTTTTTTATCATCGATGCTTTTAAGAAATGTGACTGCCCAATTGCAGCAACGACAATATCTGCGCGTTGAGTATGAAAAGCAAGATCCTTCGTCCCTGTGTGCGTCAAAGTTACTGTTGCATTTTCTTGGCGACGAGAAAGCAAAAGCCCCAAGGGGCGACCTACAGTCAGGCCGCGACCAATAACAACTACTTCAGCACCGTTGAGATTTATCTTGTAATGGCTGAGGAGAGCAACAATTCCACGAGGCGTGCATGGAAGTGGCGCATCGTAGCCAGCAACAAGTCGTCCAAGATTCATTGGGTGAAGACCATCGGCATCCTTTGCAGGATCAATGGCCTCTAACATCATTTGAGTATTAATCCCTTGAGGTAACGGTAGTTGCACGATATATCCAGTGCATTCAGCGGCGCTATTGAGATCTTTGATCGCTGCAAGAACATCGCTCTGTGAAGCAGATGCTGGAAGATCTACTCGCAAAGATGTGATTCCTACCTCTTTGCAATCGCGGTGCTTGCCTGAAACGTATGAATGTGAGCCAGGATCATCGCCAACCAAAATTGTTCCAAGACCTGGAACTTTGCCTGATGCTTTGAGTGCGCTCGTGCGCGCTGTGAGATCTTTCTTGATCGAGGCAGCTAAGGCCTTGCCATCTAAAATCACTGCACTCATGGTGAAATCTTAACCGCTTAAGCGTGTGAGAAGTGCCGTGTACCGGTAAAGAACATCGCAATACCTGCTGCATCTGCCGCAGCAATCACCTCTTCATCGCGCACACTGCCACCAGGCTGGACAACTGCGGTCACACCAGCGCGAGTCAGAATTTCAAGGCCATCAGCGAATGGGAAGAAAGCATCACTTGCTGCAACTGTGCCAACAACACGATCACCTGCTCGGTCAACTGCAAGCTTGGCGCTATCTACTCGGTTGACTTGGCCCATTCCGATTCCAATAGATGCACCATCTTTTGCAAGCAATATTGCATTGCTCTTCACGGCACGAACGCTGCGCCAAGCAAATTCGAGATCTGCAATGACATCTGCGCCAACAGTCTTGCCAGAAACTTGCTTCCATCCTGCAGAGAGATCGCCAGGAGCATCTATGAGATCACTGCGCTGTAGCAACGTTCCACCAGAAACTGGTCTGCGCTCAAGTGGAGCAATCTCTGTTGAAGTACACGTCAAAATTCGAATCGATGGCTTAGCGCTAAGAATTTCGATTGCGCCATCTTCATATCCGGGAGCAATAACGACTTCGGTAAAGATTGCGGAGAGTGCAGTAGCCATCTCTACTGAGATTGTGCGATTTGCTGCAACGACTCCCCCAAATGCAGAGACTGGATCACAGGCATGTGCTGCTCGGTAGGCCGATGCAATATCGTCAGCAATCGCGATTCCACAAGGGTTCGCATGCTTGATGATCGCAACACATGGTTGAGAATGGTCTAGGGCTGCGCGCCAAGCCGCATCTGCATCAGTGTAATTATTAAATGACATCTCTTTGCCGTGGTGCTGCTGTGCGCCAACGATTCCACCATCGAATCCACTAGATGTTCCGCTATAAATAGCCGCATCCTGATGAGGGTTCTCCCCATAGCGTAGTGAGTGTTCGCGAGTGTAGATCTCGCCAAACCATTCAGGGAGTTCTTTACTTGCACCAAGCCAGGTAGCAATCGCAAGATCGTATTCTGCAGTCGTTCTAAAAACTTCAAGGGCTAAACGTTGACGTTGTTCTGCAGTGAATCCACCATCTGTGAGCGCTTTTACAATGAGCGGGTATTGAGCGGGATCGCTGACTACAGCAACACTTCCGTGATTTTTGGCAGCTCCACGTAACATGGATGGTCCACCAATATCAATCTGTTCGATACATTCGGCAAAAGAAGCACCTGATGCGATTGTCTGCGCAAATGGATAGAGATTAATAACAACTAAATCAAAGGGTGCAATATCTAAATCCGCGATTGCCTTCAGGTGCTCTGGATTGTTCTGATCTGCCAAAATTCCGGAGTGAATGCGCGGGTGCAAAGTCTTCACGCGACCACCCATGATTTCAGGAAAACCTGTATATGTACTCACATCTATGACTGCAACTCCAGCATCGCGCAACGTTGCAGCAGTTGATCCGGTTGAAAGAATCTCAACACCGGCAGAGTGCAAGCTTCTACCAAGTTCGACTAAGCCAGTTTTGTCATAAACGCTGACAAGTGCACGCGTGATCTTCTTCGTCATGATCTGCCGTTCTTCATCGTCGATAGCAGCTGCTCGATCGTCGCAACAATGAGAGATCTTTCGAGAATCTTAATGCGCTCGTGGAGTGATTCCTCGTTATCGTCAGATGCAATGTCGAGCTCGGCTTGGGCAATAACCTCACCCGTATCTACGCCTGCATCTACCCAATGTATCGTCGTTCCGGTCTTTATCGCCCCAGCGGCCAGCGCATCACGGACAGCGTGGGCTCCTGGAAATAGAGGCAAGAGCGCAGGGTGGCTATTGATGATCGGAAGTGATGACGTGACGCTCTCATCAAGAATTCGCATAAAGCCCGCGCTGACCACAAGATCGAGATCGAGAGATTGCAAGTAGTGAAGAAGTTCGCGATTCCATTGTTGGCGATCTTCGGACATCGGATGTAGATGAACCGGAATGTTGTATCTACGCGCACGTTCAAGAACGGGAGCATCTGCTTTATCGCAGATGAGTGCTTCAATACTGCAGGCAAGCGCATTCTTATCAACTGCCTCAAAGATTGCTTCTGCAAGTGTTCCGCTGCCGGAAGCTAAAATTGCAATCTTTCTCATCGAGAGAAAATCTTCATTCGCGGGATAAATTTGAAGGCAAGTAGACCAATGAGAAGTTGACCGCCTACAAAAAGAATAAACTGCCAGATCGATACACCGACTGCACCCATTGCTTGAGTGATCAGTGAACCACTAGCAAAGTAGGCAAGAAGCGCGAGCATCATCATCACAATAAAGAAGCTCTGCCACGAAGTACGTTCTTGAAGCGAGAGTGTCCAATACCCCAGGAGCGCCCCGAGTGCGATGATCACAATAGATAAAGTTAAGAACCATTTATTTGAATTGACAGGTAGTGCTGCAAGAAAAGGTAGGGCTGGAATCTCTCCAATATCTTGAGTAAATGGTGAGAGATGGGTACCGGCACCGACTGCAAATCCCGCTCCACTCACATACGAAAGTCCAGCCAGAGCAACATTTGGAAGGTAGAGCAGAGTGAGAATCATGAGAAGTATCGATCCAAAAAACCCAGGTGCTAAAACTTTTGTTATGAGAGTTGCTTGGCCAAAATTTGCAAAGAACGAGATTGCAAATATAAGAAACCCAAAGCCGAGCAAGATCGCGACAATGCGGAGTGCAAGAATTACCGGCATTGCTAACGAAATGCTGCGATCTGCAATAAATGAGCTACCTAAAGCTATGAGGAAGGCAAAGATCGCAGCCATCCACCACAGTGGTTTTACCCCAGCAGAAGAAGAGAGGACTGCAATCAACGCTGTCAGGATTGCGTAGAAGAGAGAGAAGAAGAGTCTGGCACCAGTGAGATTGGAGTATTCGCCATCAAGCTTTGAAATAACGCGCTTGAATCCTGCGCACAGTGCCACTATCGGTAGCAGTAATCCACCAATCGGTAAGTAGGAAAGATGACCATCGACTCCCGATGGTGAGAGCGCTAAATCAAAGTGAACCTGGTGAGCACCTAACCAAATCCACATTGCTGCTCGAATGGGATCAGAAGTTGTACCTGTTGCACTTCCCGCAGTTGCCCAAGCAATAAGGGTTATAAATGCAAGAGGAAAAATAAATATTGCAGCGCTGCGCAGGGCTTGTGCGAACGTGACCCCTAGGACGCGTTGCAACATGGGAGATTAGCGACCGAGTATGGCGCGCATAAAGCGCGCAGTTTCACTTGGTGTTTGACCTACCTTGACTCCAGCTGCCTCTAGCGCATCTTTCTTTGCAATAGCTGTTCCTGATGAGCCAGAGACGATTGCACCTGCATGTCCCATTGTCTTTCCTTCAGGTGCTGTAAAGCCAGCAACATAACCAACAACAGGCTTTGTTACATATTCCGCAATAAAGGCAGCTGCACGCTCTTCCGCATCTCCGCCGATTTCACCGATCATGACAATCGCTGTCGTCTCTGGATCATCCTGGAATGCGCGAAGGCAATCGATATGTGTTGTTCCAATTACTGGATCTCCACCGATTCCCACTGCAGTGCTAAATCCGATATCACGAAGCTCGTACATCATCTGATAAGTAAGAGTTCCAGATTTAGAAACTAGTCCGATCGGACCTGCACTAGTGATATTTGCAGGAATGATTCCAACATTTGATTTTCCTGGACTGATAAGTCCCGGGCAGTTTGGACCGATGATTTGTGTGCTGCCCTTTTCTTTTGCATATGTGTAAAAGAAAGCTGAATCGTGAACAGGAATTCCTTCGGTAATCACAACAACTAGTGGCATTGTGGCATCAATTGCATCAATCACAGCTGCCTTTGCAAATTTAGGTGGAACAAAGACAACTGAAGTATTAGCACCGGTTGCTGCCATAGCCTCAGCAACAGTATTAAAGACAGGGAGGTTATGTCCGTCGATATCAACGCTCTGTCCGCCCTTGCCAGGTGTTACTCCACCAACAACAGCTGTACCCGAAGCAAGCATGCGACGAGTGTGTTTAGTTCCTTCAGAACCAGTCATTCCTTGAACGATGACCTTGCTTGCATCATTGATAAAGATTGCCATTTACTTCGCCGCCAATTCTGCAGCGCGTGATGCTGCTCCATCCATCGTGTCGAGCTGCTCTACCAGTGGGTGGTTTGCCGCATTCAAAATTGCTCGTCCTTCTTCGACGTTATTGCCATCAAGGCGCACAACGATCGGCTTGGTAGCAGTTGCTCCGAGTGTTTCAAGCGCTGCAACGATTCCGTTCGCTACAGCATCACATGCTGTGATTCCACCGAAGACGTTGACGAAGACGCTCTTTACATCTTTATCTCCAAGAATGATCGAAAGACC
>Ga0209297_1000183_pt1 | contig 42188 bp, 49 predicted proteins | sample S_130805_MF_Meta_FD_187322 | JGI IMG/M metagenome (GOLD analysis project Ga0209297, IMG submission 187322) | Freshwater microbial communities from Lake Simoncouche, Canada to study carbon cycling - S_130805_MF_MetaG (SPAdes) (version 2) | ecosystem: Environmental > Aquatic > Freshwater > Lake ...
CCTGTTCCTGTATAATTTACTTGAATTGTTGCATCTTTAAAACACTCTAAAATTTCTATTTGTGTTGTTGTTAAATTTGTTGGTGTTGATCCTGTATTTGTTGGTGTTGATCCTGTAGTTACGGTATCTCCTGTAGTTACGGTAGCTCCTGTTGTGGATGACGCCGCGTTAACCCCACACAAGTCGATTTCACATTTAACTATTTGTCCCGGATTTGGGTATTTGGCAGTATTTCTTTTAGCATCATTTACTCCTCCCGTGTCAACAACCATTGACGTAACAATTGGCGTAACATTAGGACCAAAATTGATTTTCATTGCGGGTAGTTGTTTTTGTAGTTCCGAGTATAGACTGTTAGCTCTTTGTCCTGCTAATGTTTTATTTTTAGCCGCATTTCCAGGGTAAACTTTTCCTGGTGTTGGTGTTGTTGGGTTATAATTATTATCTACTTCAGGGGGAACCGCACCACCCGAAACGTTACTTGCCCCTCCTGTTAATTTAATCCCACCAACATATAATGTACCTGCAGCATATGATGATTTTAATAAAGGGTTTGAATTAATTTGTGACATAAAATTATTAATGAATGATGTGATATTTGCTGGATTTGAATTTACGTTAGCATCAAAACTACCAGTCACCACCACATTAATACAATCAGGACTTACCGCCGATTGTTTAACACCGTCAGATGGTACCGCAGATCCTGCACCTCCACCGGATAATACTCCCGATGCATTTGCAACTCCTCCTTGGTTCGCACCTCCTCCTTGGTTTGTTGAACATCCAGCAGGTTCACCAAAGATTCTTGTACAAATAGCCTCAATTCCTTTTGGGTTTTTTTGTTGTCTCCATTGTGGGTTTGCACCTTCTCTTTTATATGCGTAATAATATATATTTCCCTCTTTTTTATATTGGTAAGGATCACCGCTAGCACCTTGTTTAACTTGTTGTTCAGTGATTATTTTAGAAGATGACTTACCGTATAATCCTAAGATATTTCTTTTTTCCTCTTCAGTTAGTATAAAATTTTGTTTCATAGTTGTTTTTTTTAATAAATACTATGGTAGGACAAAAAAGAATTGATATATTAAAATCCGTCGGTTATATTTAAATAAAAAACACAATATGATAGAATCGGTGGATGGTAGCGAAAAACCAAAAAATAAAAATCAAGAAGGGTCAACTAAAACTCCGGTATTAGATAATTTTTCAAGAGATTTAATAAAATTAGCAGAAGAGGGTAAATTAGATCCTGTTGTTGGTAGGGAAAATGAAATTAATAGAATTGCCCAAATTCTTTCAAGACGTAAAAAAAACAACCCCATTATTTTAGGAGAACCGGGTTGTGGTAAAACGGCAATTGTTGAGGGATTAGCTAAAAAGATATTTGAGGGTGACTGTCCACAAAATTTATCAGGAAAAAGAATTGTTTCTTTAGATATGACATCTATTGTTGCTGGGACAAAATATCGTGGACAGTTTGAGGAAAGAATGAAAGTTATTATTGAAGAACTATATCTAAATCCTGATATTATTATTTTTATTGATGAAATACATACAATGATTGGTGCTGGTAATTCTTCAGGATCAATGGATGCGTCAAATATATTTAAACCAGCACTTTCTCGTGGTGAATTACAATGTATTGGTGCAACAACTTTAGAAGAATACCGTAAAAACATTGAAAAGGATGGTGCTCTTGAAAGGAGATTCCAAAAAGTTATGGTTGATCCATCAACAAAAGAAGAGACGTTAATAATCCTTCAAAATTCAAAAGAAAGATATGAGGATCATCATAAGGTAAAATATACCGATGAGATATTAGTTCTTTGTGTTGAGTTGGCGGATAGATATATAACAGATAGAGAATTTCCCGATAAAGCGTTTGATATTATTGATGAGGTTGGTGCTAGATCGCAAGTTGAAATAAAACTTCCTGAGATTATTGAAGACTTAAAAAGACAGGCGGAGGATATCAAAAAAGAAAAGGTTAGGGTTATTAATAGCCAAAGATATGAGGAGGCGGCAAATCTTAGAGATAAAGAAAGAAAAGTATTATCTGATTTACAAAAAGAAAAAGAAGATTTTGAAAAAAATAGAAACGTTAATAAACGTGAAGTAACTGAAGATATAGTTTATGATGTAGTTTCTTTAATGACTAAAATCCCAATTAGCAAAATTAATACGGATGAAACGGAACAACTAAGAACACTTAAAGAAACTTTATGTACTAAAGTTATTGGTCAAGATGATGCAGTTGCAAAAATTGCAAGATCAATACAAAGAAATAAAGTTGGTTTAAATGATCCTAAAAAACCAATATTCAGTGGCTTACTAATTGGTAACTCAGGAGTTGGTAAAACAGAGCTTGCAAAACAACTTGCAAAACATATGTTTAACAGTGAGGATGCACTCATCAGGTTGGATATGAGTGAATTCTCAGATAAAATTGCAACATCAAAACTTACAGGGACATCTCCTGGATATGTTGGGTATGAAGATGGTTCACCATTTTTAAATAAAATTAAAAACAAACCGTATTCTGTAATTCTTTTAGATGAAATAGAAAAGGCACATCCTGAAATTTTTAACGTATTTTTACAAATGTTAGATGAGGGGTTTTTAACTGACGGTCACGGAAGAAAAATTAACTTTAAAAACTGTGTAATACTTATGACATCAAATGTCGGAACAAGAGTGGTTCAACAATTTGGTACGGGAGTAGGATTCTCAACAAGTTCAAAAATTGAACATAAAGAAGAAGAGGTTAAATCTGTGTTAGAAAAAGAATTGTTTAAAAAATTCGCCCCTGAATTTATTAACAGGTTTGATGAGATTATATACTTTAAAGATTTGAATGAAAGTGATTTATTAAAAATTGTTGACTTAGAATTGGATAAAGTATATGAAAGAGTAAGAGCAATTGAATTTGATGTTGAAGTTGATGATACACTTAAAAAACATTTAATTTCTGTTGGTACCGATAATAGGTTTGGTGCTCGTATTCTAAAACGTACCGTTCAAAAGTGGGTTGATGACGCAATAACAGAAAAGATTTTATCTGATAACCCAGAAAAAAGAACAACATTTATTTTATCATATAATGAAACAGATAAAAAAACGGATGTTAAGTTAAAAAAACCAACAAAGAAAAAAAGTAAGTAATAAAAAATCCCCACCTAAAAGATGGGGATTTTATTTAATTTGTATTTTATAAACTTACATTCTTGTATCGGATTTTGCGTAACAGGTGGCAGTACAACAACCAATTACTCCGTCAACTTTACTACATTTTGAAGTTGATCCATCTGCGTATTCTGCATAATACTTACTCCTACGTATACAACCGCTTTGGAACGCTCTAACATTGTCAAGTTTAATATTTTTTGAGTGTTTACAAGCCTTTTTAGGTGTTGTTTTTTTAACGTCATTAGGTTTAGTTTCCGTTTTTTTACAGTCACCAGTTTTTGTTGTGATTGTAATTTTTGTTGACGCTAAAACTCTATTATTGTATTCATATGAATTAATTGTATGACAATATCCTTCAGATGCATCTTCTTGAACTTTATCAATAAACTCAGTAGGAGTCATTTTTTGTCCATTAAAGAAGATAAACAGTTTTCCTGTACCTTTTCCTAAGTTTGTATTACGAAGTGCTTCAGGACCTTTAGCGTATTTATCTTTATCTAATTGGTGTTGTAATTCATCCGCCATATTTTCTTTCATAGGAGTGTCTAAAAATGGTTCAATCCCTGGATCTCCACCGTCTTGTTTTCTATGGTATTGGGTTTCGTCATCTTTTGCTTCTTTTAAAACACGTCTAACAATTCTTGTTAAGTCAGACTCAGTTAGTCTTATAATTTTCTTCATAGTAATTTTATTTATAAATATGCCAATAATTAAAAAAAGTTTATTATCTTTGTAAAAAAAGAGACACAATGTTCAGTTTAGAAAAATTTAAAGAATTATTATCAGTACCATCAAAAACATATCAAGAAGAGGATATGGTGGAATATATTTGTTCTGAATTGGACAACATCAAAGGTGTTACATATTACAGAGATGAGATGATGAATGTGTATGCAACAAAAGGAGAACTTTCAGAAGGTGAGTCTTACCCTATGTTTATTGCACACACTGACACTGTCCATATGAAAATTGATAAAATTGTTGTCAAAGAAGAAAAACTTGTTCGTCCAAATACGTTTGGAAAAACATTTGATAATAATGAGGTTGATTGTTTGAAAGCGTATGATGAGAATGAAAATCCAACAGGTATTGGTGGAGATGATAAATGTGGAATTTTTATTTGTTTAGAATTACTTAAACAATTAGATAAAGTAAAAATTGGTTTATTTGTTTCTGAGGAAACAGGGTGTCACGGATCTTCAAAATGTGATGAGAACTTTTTGAAAGATGTTGGGTATATTACACAATACGATGCACCAGGGAACCATTTAATCTCCGAGATTTGCTCGGGAGTTCGTTTGTTTGATCGTGACAGTGAGTTTTTTGAAAAAACCTTAAAGGTAATTGAGTCTGCGTTTGGAAATGAGATGTTAGTTCAATCTCACCCATATACTGACGTATCCCAATTAAAAAAGAAAGCTGACGTATCCTGTATCAATATGTCTTGTGGTTACTATAACATGCACTCAAGTCAGGAATTCATTTCAATTCAAGACGTTAAAAACGCAATTGATGCTGGAAAAAATATGGTTAAAGAACTTGGTTATAAAAAATATGAGTTTGTTTATAAACCAATTGTTTATACATCACAAACGGTAATGAATTCTTTAATTGATTTTGATGATGATGATTTGGATAACTACTCAGAAGAAGATATTCACCAATTGGAGACTGTTGATGTAATTGAAGAAAAAGATGGTGTTACCATTTCAGAAATATATGATGGTACATCACTTTTTATTACGGATGATGATTTACCTTATCTTTTTGAAATCTTAAAGAATCGTCTTTTGAAGAAATTTTAAATAGTGTTCTCTAAATTGTTCAACATCAAATAGACTTTCATTATAAAGTAGGTTAATTATTTCATCAATAGTTGACCTACCTTTTTTTGCGTCATAAGTTTTATTATTAGTGATGTGGAAATCAATTTTTAACGTTTCAGGATCAATATTACCAATTCTAAGTTTAACCTTTTTATTTTTAGATGTTATCCATTCACCAACACCACCAATTTTTGAAACTTTATCTAAAACCTCAAGATATCCTTTATTATAAACGCCATCGTCTTCAATCCTATCTAATAGTTTATCAAAAACACGATCCAATTCAGAAACATAGGTGGTTGTGAAAGCAACCTCATCCCAAACATTGTATTGAATTTCATAATATTCAGGAAGGTGAGAAACGTTTGATTTACCTAATGCTTCAAAAAGTAAGTCTAAAAATTTATCATTTTCGGTACCAAAACGAGCAAATAATAATACCGCAGAACCCCAATCCATAATGTATCTCCAAAAACAATGTCTGTCTGAATAATTTTCAATTCCAACATCGGTTAAACCATTACAATGTGTTTCTTCAATATATTTAGGGACTTCACCACTTATAGCCGCTACATTTGCGTCAACATACGCCTCTTGAACATCATCATCAACACCTAATGTGGTTAAAATTGATGTTATTTGTGTTTCCCCTGTTTCACCTTCAATAGAATATTTCCCTTCCTTTTCTACAATGTATTTTGAAGTACTTGGAGATGCGATATTTAATATTTCTTTTAGTTTTTTTAAACTATCACTTTTAAATGCCGATACGACATAATTTTCTCTCCAATCATCATATGCCCTATCAGTATAGTCGCCGTACCAATCCCATTGGTTTCTATACATTCTGTCGTAGTTTTCTGCGTCGTAATAACCCTCACTACCTTCTTCACCATACTCATTAGGAAAAAAGAATCTTAAAAACTCATCTAATCCATCAAATTTAAAATGAATACCGTCGTAATCAATATCAATAACATCAGAGAAATCTTTACCTTCTGAATTATAAAACTCAACATCTGAAGGGTGTATTCTTCTTTTATTAATTGCAAGAATTTTTTGAAAATCATTTAATTCAACTTCCTCTTCTTCTTGTTCGTATAGAAATCTTTTTTTAAACATATTTATATAAATATATTGGATAATCAAAACAAATACATTATCTTTGTATTTATAGAAACGAAAGTTCTTTGAATTATGGGGGTGTTTATGGATTTGACAGGTATTGGCTGAGGAATAAGGGCACGTAGAGACTGAATTAATCTCTTTAAAAACTGATTCACACTTATATACGGCAACGTACTAGATAACCTTTCAGTGGTTGGTTTAATTGCAACTGAGCAAGTTACTGTAGCTTAAGTTAAGCACGGAAACAGGGGGTCGGTGGACATATAACCTAGCAACAGAAGTCTTTACAAAGGTGGAATACGACTGAACCCGAAATCGAGTCGTTTATTGGTTGTTGGTTTACGATAATGAAGAACAAACTAATCTTGTTTTCAATCAAGTTAAAAATTGAATATTTTGGGACATTAGAAAATTGTCAACCTAAACGTGTAGTCCTTATCTGACAGGATATTATGGACCGGAGTTCGAGCCTCCGCACCTCCACCAATTAAAAAACCCACTCTTTTGAAGTGGGTTTTTCTTTTTATTATTTTTATTATCTTCTTCTATTTTTTCTATTGTAGATTTCCATTAGATTATTTTTTGTATTCTTTTTAAGAGTATTTTCCATCTTTAAAGAACCTAAACCTTTAGCTTGAAGTGCTTTATTTGCAATATTAAGTAAAATATTACCACCCGCTGTTAACGCTTTTTTACCTAACTCTTTACCGTCTTTTGCCATCCATTTATTAAATGGTGCTTGAAATTTAAGTACTTCTTCAGGTTTATCTTTGAGTGTTAGTTTGAGTTCATCCATGCAACGTTTTAAAAAAGTATTCTTATCAAAGTCACCTTGAGCCTTAAAATATTTGTCGGCAATAGTATTAACTTCTTCCAAACCTCCTCCTCTAGAAATTGCCAAATCAGTTTCAGATTGTTGTAGATTCGCATAATTTTTGGTTTGACTATCACGAGCACCCTTAGATGTTGGGCAATAATCAAAAAAGGATTTTGATGCGCCTGCAGGTGCGGCATCCATAGTTACATCCCCCGATGATGATGATGATGTTGCTTGTTTATTTGGTGATGATGATATGATACTACTTAATTCGGGAACATCTTTAATTGGTTTCCACCCACCCAATGTTTTATTATTAACAAGAGAATCTGATGTTAAATTTTTAGTTTTTAATTGATCGGCAGTGTATTTAGTGGGGTCAGTTTTACCATCAGCCCCTAAAATGTAATACGTAATCGTAGATTGTGACGGCGGAGCAGGAATATCTCCTCCTGATGATGTTGGCGCTGCCGGCACCTCATCTTGTTCCATTAACGCCCTTTTAATTATTCTTTCAAAGTATGTGTTATTTCTATTCATATTACTTATTTTTATTATAAATATATAGTTAATTAAAAAAATTAGGAATTACTTACTGGTGGTGCAGGAATTTCTTCTTTATTTTCGTTTGGTGGTGCAGGAATTTCTTCTTTACCTAAAGATTCTTGATTTTCTGCGTTTGTTATTTCTGTCTCTAATTTTGAAGATAAATCAGTAGTCACTGTACTAACACCACTACCAGCTTCACCCAACCAATCAGCCTTCAATTTTTTCTTTGCCCATTCCATTGTGTTTTTTAACCAACTATCTAAATTTGCAATTTGTTTTAAAAGTGGTTTGACAACTGCCCTCACAGTTTTATTTTTAGAAATCACTTTAGCAACATCATCTATGTTATTTGCTACCATATTTTTTAATGCTGATAATTTATTACCTACCCAACCACCACTAGCTATTGATATTATATCAATAATTAAGTTAAACCAATTACCTGTACCTTTTATTAAATTCCATATATCATAAAGGGTAACAATACCCCAAGCTGCGGTAACACCAATAGCCCCCACCCCTGTTGATGTAAGAAATTTTTGTATTAATTGTCCTCCAGAACTTTGTAGTACGTTTCTCATCCCTTCAAAAAACGCGGACCATTTAAATTGTTTAATCCAATTTAAAAACTTATTACCTTCAGTCGGTTGTGCCCCCTCCTTCTCTTCTTTTTTTTCTTTTAATTTAAATCCAAAATATTTAGCAGCAACAGTCGCACCACTAATTAATAATCCCGAATCTTTTAAATTATCCCATCCTTTCTGAAATGCGTTTTGATACGATGGATTGTCTTTTATGATTTTATTAAAACATTTTGCGGATTGTTTGTTTATAAATTCCATAGTGTCCCCAACTTTAGGTGCCGCCACACCACATTGGGTCCAGAACTCGTTAGCATCATTATCTGATGCAATTTCAGTATCCGATTTAACCGTTTCAGGGGTTTGTTGTCCAAAATCAATTTGTTCTATAGGATTTACAACTTCACCCTCCTCTTTAATTATACCAAGATTATTTACCTTACTTTCAATTAAGGTAAATGAGTTTTTTATTTTGTTTTTTACAGTTTGTTCATTAATATAAACATTACCCTTTTTTACCTCAAATAGATTGTTACTTATTTTTAATTTGTTATTTATCTCATTTATATAGTTCTCAACAAATGATAATTTTTCTTTATCTGATTGTTGTGATGAGTTAACATAGGAAAATAAAACTTTTTTAATAAAACTAATTTCCTCAATAATACTATTATTGGTTTTAGTTCTACTAATCTCATTATTTAGTTCTTTAATTTGTTTTTCTGTAAGAATTATTTTCATAAAAAATTTTGTGACATTAATAAATATATCTATATTTGTATATATGCAAACATTCCTTCCTTATTCTGATTTTAGAAAATCATTAGAGTCTCTTGACAACAAACGTTTAGGTAAACAACGTGTTGAAGCTTACCAAATTATTTCAGCAATCACAGGTAGACCAAAAAAGAATGGACAACCGTATAAAGGTTGGACATCTCACCCTTGTTCTGTAATGTGGAGAGACTACGTAAACGCTCTTAAACAATATTATAATGATTGTATTGATGTGTGGAAAGATCGTGGATTTAAGAACACAATGGAGTATGAAACAATTGAAGGTGAATTCGTATTACCTCATTGGTTGGGTAACGAAGAGTTCCATTCATCTCACAGAGCAAACCTATTACGTAAAGATTTTGAATATTACTCAAAACACGGGTGGACTGATAATCCTGATGATCCATACGTGTGGATTGATGGTGATGGGTTGTGGTACAAACAAATTGTAGGAACCAAAGAAAGAATTCATTTTACTCCTTCTACCTACAACAGAATTCTGGATCCACAAATGAGTCTATAATGTTGATAAATAACTTATCTTTAAGTGGTAAGATAATTAACCCCTGAGACGTTGTTATATTAAACTCACCCTCAAACCTACCAATGGTGGAAGTGTTTCGTTTTGTTAATTGGTAGTAAACCGATTCGTTATCAACCGAGTATACACATACTCCGTTGGTTACTTTATAGAATCCCGTATCAACATCCCTCATAGAGAATGTTATAGTTGCCGCACTTAGATTTAATTTATGGTTATAATCTAATCTACCATCTTTAATGATATCAACTTCTAATATGGGTAAGGTTGCTTTTTTTCTTATAAAAAATTCCATATTTATAAATACTTGTATAAAAGAAAAGGTATCCTTTCGGATACCTTTCTTAGATTTTAGAACACCTCCCTTACTTTAAGGTTTATGAAAAAAGAGAACTACCTCTTGATTCCTAAATGAAGCCGTTTTTTTAATCTTCTCCACCAACGGCATCTTGGACTTTACTGTCCATTTCGGTGGAAATTGCATCAATTGCCGTTTGTACTAACTTAGCAACTTCAGTTTTAAATTTGTTAGGGTCAACACTTGCAACCATAGATCCAAATATTCCACCTTCTCCAAATTTATTTTTATAATCTTCTAATGCCTTTTTTGAAATGACTTCACTTAATTCGTCAGTTCTATTTTCTTTAAATGCTCTTTCAACAACTTGAGGATCCAATTCATTAAATGCTGTTAAAATCATTTCATGTTCTTGTTGTTTATCCTTAACTGTATCTGCAATTTTTTGTCCTAATTGATTTTTTACGTCACTAATAAAATCCTTTCCAGAATCTTTCATAGTATTCATAATTTCTAAAAAGTTTTCTTTAACTAATTTTTTATCATAACCCTTTGAAATCAATTCTCTACTTTCACTTAAAAGATTTGTTTTTAAATGTCTTCTATTAGATGACTCCAAAACAAATTGAAGTCTTTTTTTAATAAGATTTGATTCTTTTTTTAATAATGATTTTTTTTCTGTCTGTTCAGAGATTACTTTCCTTATTGTTTGTCCTATATTCATATCTCTATTTTCCTTATAAATATCTCTTTGTTGCTGAAGTGTAAACCTAAGTTCAAAAATATCTAAGTATGGTGGTACGTTAGTTAGTTTATTAATTAGTTTTCTCATATTTTCTGAGTAACTATCTTTATATTTCATAAAACACCACTGTACTTGATTTCTGTTTTCATCTATCACATCATTACCACCTAACTCAGATATGGTGGTTTCTTTTCTTATAATGGATACTAAATCTCTATGATAACTTTTAGTTAATCTTCTACACTCACCAATTTTAATTTCTTTTGGTGGTTTTGGTTCTTTAACTTTTGGTACCTTAATGGGTACCAAGTTCCACGAATAAGTATCCTCTTTCCCATATTTAATGGTTCCGTATCCTGACATTGGTTTATACCCATCTTTTCTAACATCAAAGAAAAGCCTTACTTTTTTAACCGGATCATTTTCATCGTTAAATAATTCAAAATTACCTGTGGTAATATTTAAATTAGTTTCACCATTTTGGTTTGTTTCTAAGGATTGGAAAAGTTCTTGCCTATCTTTATCTTTATAAACATCTATTTTAACATTTGGTAATATCTTATCGTTAGTATCAAATGTTGATAATTTAGCAGATATTTTAGGGGCTAAAAGTTCTGTTTTAAATATGTTACTATTTAAATGGTTTGAAGATTTTGTTGGTATTCCACTTTCACTATCTGTCGGAGTAACAGTAATGTTACCCTCTTCTTTTGAAACTACAGTACTATATGATCCATTATTTAAACAGAAATTTATTTTTTGTTTAGTTTCAATGTATCCCTTTATTTTGGTAACAACGATTAACTCTTTTTGTTCTTCACACGCCTTACCCTGACTATAAAAATATCCACGTTCTTTATTATCTGGATATGTTATTGTTTCACCTTTTTTAACTTGGTAATCAAAACCATTAAACATTAATCTACTTCTTCCTGTTTCAGAGGTGTATGTACCTATAAGTTTCTTTTTGTTGTCATATAAAGAATATGATACGTTTGGTATATCTTTACCATCACTACCAACAAATATAAAATCTAAAACAGCTAATTTAGTGACTGTTGTGTCAACCCCTTGTATATCAGTAACTTTAGGGGATAATAAAATTTTAAAATCTAAAATATCCTTATCATCTAAATTTATACTATTACCCATAGTAACATATCCTTGAGATTTTGCCTCTCCAGATATTGCATACTCACCCGAACTTAAACCATCAAATTTAAAATTACCGTCAGCATCGGTTTTTGCCATTCCCTTTGTTGCGTTTGACAAAGTTAGTGTGACTTTAGCATCAAAAATTGGCTCGTTACTATTGAGGTCCAAAACTTTACCTCCAATAGATAATCCGGTAGCCTCTTTTAATACTTTATGAAGGTTTAAAATTTTTTCCCTTTCAGATTCCGATATGTTAATTTTTTTAAGCATCAAATCTAGATTGTCTATATTTTTTTAATTCTATATTACCGAACCTATCCTCACATTTTTTAACAAAATGATCCAAAACCTTTTGTTGACGTTCAACTAAACCGGTTTTGTTTTTAATCTCATTTAATGATTTACAAAACCCTTTTTTAAGTCTAATAGATGCTGACTCCCTAACCAAAGTTTTAAAAAACTCATCAGAAGGTTTTAATTTATATATTTTAATTTTATCGTTAAAAACCGTATTAATTTCACTAGTTTCATAAAACTGAGAGAAAGCAAAAAACGGTTCTTCTGTTGTCCAACCCCTAGATAACTTTTCTTTTATCTTATCTTTTACTTGTTTAGGTAATTCATCAATACCGTCGTTTTCGTTATTTTTTAGTTTTTGTAGTGCGGTTACTTCTTTTTTTTTTAAGTCGTCCTCTGTTCTTGAGTCAACTTCCTTTTCTTTTGGTTGAGGTTCATTTTTTTCTAAATCCATATTAACCAATTGATTCGGTGTGTAATCACCTTTAACTAAAAACCAGTTTCCGTTTGCAGGTCTAGCAACTGACCATATTTCCATTTCACCTCTAGACTCTCTAATTTGTTGTAAAATTATTGCCAACCCTTTTGGTTTAAAGTTTTCTTGTAGATGTGCTAAATCTTTTGTAAACATAATTTTAACAACATCTTCATGAGTATCAATTACTGCCCTTACAAAGGAATCATCCTCATCATATTTTTTTCTATAATGATTAACTCTATCCATAACATCTTCCATGTTAATTTTTACTTCTTTGTACTGTCCTGGATTTTTTTCATCCATTGCTTTAAAAGTAAACGTGTCTTTCCAGTGTTTAAAATTATCATCACCGAATTTTTTTCCTGTATTATCTTCTCTTATCATATTTTTTTAATTTAATTTTTTTTATAAAAAAGGTAATTCGGATACCAATCCAATATTTGAAACATCATTCCCAATAGGTAACTTACTACCGGCACTATCTACCATATTTTCATTTTTAATATATACTAATCTACCTTTGTATTTTCCAGATAAACTACCCTCAGTTTTAGTGTCCTTATTATATATGTACTTTTTATAATTAACATCATCATTATCAAAATATATATCATTACATATGGCAATCCTAATAGGTTTACCACTACAAACTATAGTCCCCCCCTTTTCCCTGACTAAATCTTTATCACATAAAAAAGTAATACCACCTAAAGTTTTTGGATTTATATCTTCCACTTTAGCGGGGATTACCGCACTGTTAATGGGTAATGGTTTAAAAAATAATTTTCTCTGTATACTTTTTGCCTGTGATCGGGTTAACCCCATTCCACTTAAGTTTCTAAAATTTGGTTCTGATACTTTCTTTATATTGTTAAACCCTGCCTGTTCTTTTACTGCTTCTTGTTGTTCAGGGGTAGAACGAACCCAAAACTTGTTAACCCAAGCCTCTTCTTTTTTCTTTAGGTTTCCCTCAACATCAATATTTTCATTTGTAAATACTTCAGCATCCATTTCCTTCCACCACATCAAACCATATGAATTAAATATACCAATTCCTGCATCGTACCTTCTATTTTTAGGGATATCCGGTTCACCTTCTTGTATTTTTTCCCACCCCGTATCAATATCATAAAAAGGTGTAACGTCAAAAGCCGTTGCCATTTGTGTTTTCCAAACCCCGTATATCTTTTTTTTATATTCTATACCTGTTTCTTCACCTGCAACTTCTTTTACCCCATAATATTCTTGTAAATATTTTATGTAATTATAAACGTAAGTTATAGCAGCACTAAAACTAATGAAGGCAACTTTAGACACCCATAACTTAAACAATGACTCAGCAACCCCCCTTAAAGTTATTCCTCTGTTAAGTATAGGTCTTAAGGTCCACTTTAGTCCTCCAGGAATACCAACAACTAAAAGATTTATTGATTTCCTAAGCATATTACTCAGAATTCCTCCTGCAATATTTTTATAAACCTCACCAAGAAATAATTGTTTAAGAAATTGACCAATATTATCCACCCAGTTTGTATCTTTTAATAATAGTGTTTTTTTGGTTGCGTTAAGACCATCTTCTAACCCTTTTTTCTCATTTTCTAATACTTTTCCGGCTACGGATTGAATGTCTTCATTAAAAAATCCCCAACCTCTCCAATCAGATAATTCTCTTATTCGTGTTGCGGTTTGTGCCTCTTTATTAATTAACATATATCTCTGTTTAACTAACTCTTTTATTTGTTGTTTTTCTGATTGCGTTAAACCAACCGAAGCATCTAAAACTTTTGTAAATCTTGTCCACTCTTGTTCCATAGTTTTAGCACCAATACCAAACCCAAAACCCTCTTTTAAAAGAGTCCCCAGATTAAAATTAGCCCCCGCAGAACCTGGATTAGTACCTGCTCTACCTATCATTCCTCCCATTGTTGATCGTATTCTTGATATATAAGCATCAATGTTATCTGTACTATCGTCACTTAAAGTTCTCATAGTATTTACTAACCCCGCAACGTCGCCCAACATCATGTCAGTATAATTTCTTTTAAAAAACATATATTGCATTAATCTACCTAAAGAATAGAAAAACTCCAAAGGAAGTGACCCCTTAATGGCGTTACTCCAAAGCCACCTTTGAATTACATTCATACCACTCATGTCCACTTCTCTTAATGCTCCGTCAGGACCAATAATTTTAACGTTTGTTGGAAGGCTTTCTTGGTATTTTGAGTGAACGTCTTTCCATTTTTTATAATAATTTGCCTTATCGTTAAATCCTTTAGCCAAATCTCTCCATTTTTTTGCTTGAGCATCCAACTCGTCAGCCATATCGGCATTCCCTTTTTGTCTTTCAATTTTTGATTCATTACTTAATTCTGCCGCTTTGTTATTCGCATATTCAGCCCCCTTAGACGAATTTTCAATCACCCCATCAATTCCTGACTCATCAAAATCGTCAATATCACCCCTAACTTTACCATTAATTAATTCTGGAGCTTCGTCAAACTGCCTAAATTCTTCAATTAAATCGTCAACTTTACTTTCAGTACTCTCTTTTGCTAATTTTGCTAAATTATTATTTATTTCTAATAATGCGTTAGGGTGGTTAGCCCTTAAATATTTCTCAACTAAAGTACCACCATCAGGTATTTCACCAACGGCTTTCATAGTATTCTGCCACCACTCATATGCTTTGTTACTAATATTTGTACCATTTATACCATTTTCTTTTAAGGTTCTACTAAGTAAGTCCATGTCACCATCAATTATCAAATGTTGATTTCCACCCACGTAACCCTGGTAAATCTGTCCACCAAGTATATTTACCCGAACCCTCAAATAAAAACCCTTTAGTGGTTTTAATGCCCATTAATTTTGATATTTTTTCATGTTCAGAAATTAAATTCGTATTATTATTTGACGATATTCCGTAGTTATTTAATATTTGTTTTTTTTCTTCTTCAGTAATTATAATATTTTTCATACTATTTTATTTTATAAATATATTGATAAATTTAATTTATTAGTTTTTAGTGTTTTGATATTAATCGGGACATTTAAACCCATTATATAAAATATGTGTTTTAGTTGGATAAACTATCCACGTTCTGTTTTTATATATATAAATACTTTGGTTCACTCTAACCTTTTGAGTCCACCCTGCATTAGTAGGGAAAGTTATTTCTTTTATACATTTAAATCTAACAAACCAAGTTTGATTACCTTCAGAGTCAATGTCATAATCACCCTCAATAGCATCAAAATTATCAACTAAACAAGGAAACTCTCTTTCTAATTCGGCTACTTCTGAAGACATTAAATGATTACTATCAGATAAAATAACCTCAAGATTAATACCACTAAGGTAATTTGGGTCCATCAACATACCATTTATTTCATCCTCTTTACTTGGTGTTTTTCTTTTTTTGTTAAGATCCTTTAAATTATTATGTGTTGGTGCAAAATTAGATCCTTGGTAGAACTCCTCTAAGGATTTCTTTTCTTCAAGTGATTTTTTGGCTTCTTCAAATTTTATTTCGGCAACTTTTTGTGACAGTGTTAAAGACGGTTTATCACCTTTAGATAATTCATAATAATTATACGCACCATCACTATTAACACTACCATCAGTTAATTTTGTTAAGATTTCAGTTACACTAGAATCACCCAAATTAGAGTCATTTTCTATTTCTGAAAATTGTTTTGATAGTCTTTCGGCGTTATTCGAAGCATCCTGTTTTACTTGTTTAATGTCTCTTGTTTCTTCAGGGTTTTCAGACATAAGTTTTTCTACACCAAGATATATTGCGGTGGTTGCTCCCCAAAATACTCCAGCCATAAGGGCAGTTGTACCCATTTCTCTACCTGAAGTTTTCATCCATTGTTTAAATGTGGATGGAAATGTCCCTTTTTTAATTGCAGATTCCATTACATCTCTTAAGGTTTTTTCTAATACTTTTGAATTACCTCCAGTCGTTAACCAAGCAATCCCTTTTGAGAATATAAACTTCTCTTTAGGTGCTAACCCCTCTATAAATTTTAATAATTCTCTTTGTGACATGTTTTCATGTACACCTAAATATATTTTTTTACTTAGAGCTTCAACCATTTCATCACTATACGGTGTAACAAATCTACCAATTTTACCCAATCTTATTAAAACTGGAAACGCACAAAACGCTAAACCTAATGAATAACCATAATCATTACCAAAAGATTTATCAATTAACGCTGCAGGTACATTAACTACAGTTTCAAGTAAAAACTCCGCTAATAGTATGTTACCATTAACTGATGTATTAATTCCAAGTAAACTACTACCCGCCAAAAACTGTACTATAGCGGCATCTGCTCCCCAAATAGCTGTGGCTCTAGCCAACATCCAAGCCCCCAATGCGGGAGCCAAAAACGATAATGCAATTGCCGCAATAATCTGTATAACCACACCCCACTTCTCCCAAAAAAGATTCCAACTAGATTTTAAATCTTTTGTTAAAATAGTTCCTGCATTATATGCTTGCCAAGTATTGCCTTTAGCCGTCCAATACGGCATAGATGCCTCAACATCAGGTTGTTTCCAAAACCAACCATTACCCATACTTGGATCAGCATTAGTCATAGACAATTCCCATGGATCACTCCTCTCATCTTTATTTATTGATTGAGGGCTTAAATCTCCTCCACCCATTACTTTTGCGAAGTCTTTTAAACTTTTTAGTTCTAAAACTAAATTATATATTGTACCATTATCTGTTGTAAATTTATACGCAGTTTCTCCTTTACCATAAAAAGCATCAAAAAAATCACTATTTGGTAAATACATTTTTAAAGTTTGTTTACCCGTTTTAAATTCATAATATTCTCCGTTATCATCACTTTTTATATTGTTTATAAAATCAGACGCTTTCATTCCTGGTTTGATATAATCAACTTTCCATGTCTCACTAAGTGGAATCCTTGCTTCATCAATTCCGGGTAACATTGGGTGTTGTATGTATTTTTTATCTCTAGCTCCGTGCCATGACGCAACCTCTGTTCCAATAGCTAATCCTGGACCCCCAATAGCCCAATAACCAAAAAATTCTGACCAACTTTGTTTGGATGCTTCAGAATTAAAATCTCCATCTAAAAGTCCGTCATTTTCCTCATCTTGTTCGTTGATTAATATATTTAAATCTTTTTTTAATGTATTTAAATCTTTTTTTAATTCTTCTAAAAGTTTTTTATTCATATTATTACTTTGTTAATCCTAAAGTTATGTACAATTTAAAAGTAGTAGATGCGTCTCCATTCTTCTTAGACTCCTCCTCAGTTTTTAATACCCAAGGATTACCGTAACACCCACCAGTACTTGTAGATGAAGGGTAGTACCCCGCAAAGAACCTATCTTTAAAGTCTAATATTTTTGGGTTAGAAACTCTCCAACAACCCCTAAAGGTATCTCTTACTCCCGTTTCTGGATGTGTGGCGATAAAATTTATGACACCACCATTACTAAGACGACTAACAAATGACTCCCAACCTTTAATAATGCAAACATCCATATCTTCTTTTGGGTGTAACGCCCTACAAACGTCTCTTGGTTTAAAATTTGCGCTTCCCGTATTTGCCCATTCACCTAAAACATAGTCTTTATCTACATTTGTAAAGTGAGATTTGTCCAAATAAGAAATACTTACGGGTTGTGAATCATTAGGAATAGCAAGAACACCACCAGTCATTGATTTAAAAAATAATAACTCATTTGGTGTGTACGCCTCTTTAATTAATAATTTTTGTTTGTTTATTACCCCTTTAATTATACTGTCTATATTTTTCATCTTTACTTATAATTTTTACCTGTTGGACCAAAAGTTCTTCCCGATGACCATTTTTCTCCCGATTTATTCAACATATTACCCGGACCTCTAGTGGTTTTATCCTCTCTTTTGGCACTTGTTATTGGGTTACCTGGACCTCTCGCAGCTCCCGATTCCCAAGGAGTGATACTTGCTCCTGTATCTGATTTTGTATCTGTTGTTGTATCTGTGGCGGCGTCTTCCTCATCTAATTCCCCCTCAGACATACCATCAACCGCATCATTATCACCATCATCGGTAGATGGTCCTTTTTGTTTAATATCTTGATCACTTCCAGTCTTAGCTAAATTAATATCAGTATCTAATTGATCTTCCGAAATCATTAATGATAGTATTCTTTTTATATTTTCTTCTAATAGATTCATTTTTTTATAAATATCAAATTATTTTGTTAACGACTTTATTAAAGATATAAACCGAGTTAATAGATTTTTTTTTGTAACCTCACTTTTTATAATAAGGATATCAAAATAAAAATAAAGATCTCGTTTCAATTTTAAATTTTTAGTGGTAAAACTAAAATTATAATGGTTTTTAATTACCCACTTGGTGAATAATTCTATATCTAAAACGTTACCCCTATTAAAAGGTAAATTATTTTTAAAATCACTTTCAATATTGATTATCTTAAATGACGGTGTCACTAATAAGGTAATTTTTTTAACACCAAAAAACCCACTCTTTTCTAAACGTATTTTGGCGATAAAATTACTAATATTGGCAGTGGATATAGTCATACCAATAAATATAATAAAATGTGATTTTTTAGTCTACTCTAAGATTATACTTAACTTTCTAATGACGGGTCGTTTTTAATTATGTCAACTACCTTTGCGTTACCGTCTTCCCAATCAGTACCACTAAAACTATTGTTTCTTGAGTTAACCGCAACGTCAACAAGTTCATTACCCGTTTTACCCGCACTTACTGCATTATTAATATCATTAGCAAAGTCTTGAAAGAATCCAGAACCATTCCAACACGCATATGCAAAATGGAACAACAATCTTTTACTTGACTCAACTTCTTTTTTTGTCTCTGAAGTAAAATATTTTGAATTTTTGTCATAAGCAGATTTCATTAATGCTGCAGCTCTTAATTTAAGATCCTCTCTAAGTGATCCACCACCGTAATTGTATTTCCAAGTTTTACAGAATTCTTCCATACTACCGGCATCTTCTTTTTCGTCATCAATAACTCCAAAAAATTCTCTACCTGCAGAATCGTTATCCCAATCACCGGCTCTTCTATCAATACCAAACATAGTCTCACCTGAATTGTCATACATAGATTCATATGGGTGATTAACACATTTTTCATTTGCAGGTGTTAGTCTATCGTTATTCCAATAACCACCTTCAAATTTATCGATAATTTTATCAGTAAAAGATTTCCAAACACTATCAACAGATCCTGTGAATTTTCTTATTTCTTTTTTTACCTTGTCAACAGAATCAACACTTATATATTTACTTAAATCTTCATCATCAAAACTTTTTATTTTTAAATCATAAAACAATTCTTCTAAGGTGTCGTTGTCACAAACACCCGTTTCAGGTAATCCTTTCATACTTTGGTAATATATTACCAATTCTTCTGTCTCTAAATCATATTTACCGTTTACCTCAATATCGTCATTAGTTATAAAATTTAACGCTATTTGTATTTGTTCAATATCTAATTTATGTGTTTGGTTTGTTCTTGTATCATATTGATTTTCCGATCTATACATGTCCTCAAACCTCTCTAAAAACTCATATATGGTGTCAAAATCCGTTTCATCATCTCCAGGTATGATATCATTGTTAGAGTTAACAAATGGTGCCCCTTGTAATCCTTGATTTATTGGTGTATTAATATCTAAATCAGTGACATCGTCTAAAATTGATTTTGCTATTTCTGTTTTTATATTATTAATTTTTTCTTTTGAGATTCCTCTACCATAATCAACAGAATTATAAGTACCAACAACTTTAACGTTATTTTTATCAAATACATTGTAAAAATTACCAATCTCTAATTCTAAATTTTTTATCACTTGTTCTTCTTCTTCTGAATAAAAGTACGACTCGTCAACTATTGCTCGTATAATGTTAAGTCTTGATTTAGGAAAAACTCTACGAATTTCTTTACATAATATATTTATGTCTCCCGTATTTTTAAATTTATCATCAGTACCAATAGAAAAGAATATGTGATCAACACTTAAATCGTTTTCCATACCACTTAATCTATTAATTAAATCTCCCATTAATAAAAACTTATCACTTAACTCTTTAATAATAGTTAAGTCATCGTCATATAAAAAATATATTAACTCATCACCAAACATGATTGTTTTTACAGGTGAAAATTCTTCTTTTAGATTTACAAATCTTTTAAACGATCTTATTTCATTTAATAAATTATTCATATTTTATTTAAATTCTGGTTTAGGTATTTTTTTAGGGTAAACAACGTAATACTCGTTTAAAAAACTTGTTAAGGTATCATCATCATCAATGTACTCCACATCATCGTCCCCCCACTCGTCAGCTTCATCAACTAAAGACTCAAAAATTTCAAAATCCTTACTTTTATCAAAACCAAATTCCTCAAAATATGAATACTCAATGAAGTCTTCCCTAACAACATCATCGTCATCACCTAACATTCTAAATTCAACTATAATTAAGTTTTGAGTCTTATCAATATGGTGAGATATTATATCAACAACTTCCATTTTTAATAATTTTTAAATCTTTTAAACATATCTAAAGATTTATTAACATTTTCATTAATCTCGTCTATGTTTGTTTCTTCATTATCTAAATAACTTTCCATATCAAGTAAATCTTTAAAATTGTACTCGTTTTCATCAGTATCGTTGTAAGTATCAGAATTATCATCTTGTCCTCCACCATAATAATATGGATCCGCAGGTCCTTTTGAGTCAAATTCATAAGGTTTTGTTCCTGGATTTGGTTGAGTCATGCTTTGTTGTGGTCCAGGAGAATCAAAATCGTAAGCCGCGTCAATCTCATCGTAATGTAAATTTTTTGCTGCAATTTCATTAACGTTATGGTTAGTGTATTGTCTTACCTCCCCTTGATTAGTAACAGTAATACCCACTTTATCTTGTGCCGCATCATAAACCGTTAGTGGTGTCATATTAGTTGGTACGTTACCAACAGCATACCCATCATATAATTTACTGTGTTGTTGTTTGATTTGTTGTCTTTCCTCATCAGACACCGTTGAAAATCCTCTCATTTTATTTCTTTATTTAAGTATTTATCTGCATTTCTCATCCACCATATTTTTGATGTTCTAGCAAGTCTTTGCATTGTTTTTTGTATATTTGGTATCTCAAGTTCTTGTTCTTTTTCCTCTAAATACTTCATAGCTCCTCTTATAAATATATCTCTAACTTTTTGAGCTCTTGATAATAATAATTTATGTGTTTTTTTATCTTTATTGTCAAACTCATGTTCAAACTTTTTTAAATCTATAAAAGATTTTATATAGTCAGGTCCCGTTAATAAAAATTTACCTCCCTCAGTGTGCATATTAAAAAATCCAGACCTTCTCTCAAGTTCAAAAAATTCACAAATACTATTTAAATCTTCTTTACCAAAAGTGGTTAAAAAATTTCCCCACTCAACAAGATCATCAACATCTTTAAATGATGCCTCGTTTATATTGTTACCTTCCGACTCGTAATATTGTCTGTCAAATATCCAACCATCATCTTCAGGAAAAAGGGGAAACTTTGATAGTAATTTATTAGTGTCAATATCATACCACTCAACTTTATATCCATAACCTGAATCTGTCGATCTTTGCCTTGGTTGTGGTATTTTTTCAATTACAAAACCTCTTGAACCTATAGGTACACTTTCTCCATCCATATGTAATAGAATCACGACATCACCTTTTTTAAGTTCGGGATTTATTTCCTTGAAGTTTTTTTTCATATAGATAAATATAATTATAAATATAAATGTATTAAGATGATGAAGTTTTTAAAGTATTTAATTATTACTCTTATGGATAAGTATGGTTCGTTTATGTGGTTTGGTACTCACATATCCATGACTCAAACAGATTGGCATTGGATACTTGAAACTTTTTTATGTGTTTTTGTTAACTTCTTAGTAATTTTTTCCTTATATTTACAGTATAAAGAAATTGAAAATGAAAAATTACGAAAAACTGACAATACCTGAAGACTCTGCGTGGGGTAGAAAAACCCTATCTGCTCGTATTTGGAGAAACCTTCATTGGAGAATAAGATCGTTTCTAACAGGTTGTAAAAATGTTATAAGATGGTTTCCTACAATCTTTAAAGATAGAGATTGGGATGATTGGCATATCTATACCATACTACAAAAGAAAATTGAGTTTCAAAGAAAGGAGATAATCTACGCAAATCGTCATATGCAAGTTGATCGAGATAATCGTGATATGACAATTGCTCTTAATTTAATTGAAAGAGTTAAAGAAGATTACTATGGTATTGAATATCTTGACTACTCTGAAACAAAATTTAGATTTGAACCAATTGAAGGAGATAGAGAACTTTACTCAATGGAACAAGACGTTATTTCAGAAAATTACGATGTCTATTTAAAAAAATACCCATCAAGTGTTCGTAAGGTATTGAAAGAGAACCCTGATCTTGACAAAAAAGATTTATGTTTTTATGTTGCAAAACATAATGAAGAAAAGGCTCACGACCTTTTACACAGAGTATTAAAAGAAAGAATGAGAAGATGGTGGGATTAAAAGTATATAAAGTAAAAGATAAAGAATCTTATGAAAAATTAAGATTAATGCTTTCAGGTTTTTCGTTTTTTAGACATACAGAAACGGAGTTCTTTATAAAAACTCCGTTTAATGATATTGTTAAAATGTTTTTAGATGAGAAATTAATAGATGAGGTTATCTAACAATTGTTAAATGTCCGTGAATTTGTTTTCTTTCATCGGTATCGTCAACACCAAAACTTATTATCCAAAAATATGTTCCATCTTGACACATCTTATTACCGTAAGAGCCGTCCCATTTTGACTCTACATTATGACTTTCCCAAATAACTTCACCCCACCTATTTAAGACAAATAATTCAAATCTATATGGATCATATCCTGATGTAAAAACTGGACCCCATAGATTATTGTGTTCATCACCATCAGGAGTAAATGTATTTGGAATAAAAATTAGTTCTTGTGGACATTCGTCAAGAGTTATGGTTGTTTGTTGTGGTAATGATTGGCATCCGTTTGCTGTTTGAGTTACATTAATTGTAAAAATACCAAACTCATCCCAACTGTAATAAAGGTTATCAATTTCAAAAGTATCCCCCATTACAACCCATTCATATGTACCTGAGAGTGTTGATGGTGACGAATAAATCACATTTATACTATCACCTTCACATAACTCAAAATAACCATTAGACGGGGTTATATCACTAAGTATCGGTCTTGGGTTAACTACCACGTTAATATTCGTATCAAACATACATCCTGATTGGTAATAGGTATATGTGAGAGTATCGGTTCCTATATATCCGTTGTCAGGACAGTATTGGTTGTTCCATACATTGTTTCCTAAAAATAAACCTCCTGATGGTGTTGCGTTTAAATCAACACAATTATCATACTCACAATACGGACCCATAGGTGTTATAACAGGAAGAACATTTAATACCTCAACAGAGAACGTTTCAGGTTGACTTAAACATCCATTTATGTTTTCACCATATACGGATATCATTCCAGAATAAAGTCCACCAAGAACACCATTAACATCTAAATTAATTTGTGTGGTTCCTTGTCCTAATGTGATATTACCATTTGTTACCGACCAAACATAATTTAAATTAGGAGTAACACTTGACACATCAAAAGGGTTGGTTGGTGAGTTAAAACAAACGGTGTCTGAACCAGTAATAGGATTTATTGTTAATAATGGTGGATTAACTAAATTTACTATTGATGAGACGGTACAACCTGCTGCATCAATAATTGTAAATGGATATGAACCTGAACATAATCCCGTTTGGTTAAATTGTGGTGGTTGACTATTCCAAGAAATTGTCTGAACACCATTCCCTCCCTGTGGTATTATATCAATTGTCCCATCACAATATGAATTACATGTTGGGTTTGTAAAATTAATTATTGGTTGTGGTAAGTTTGGTGGACCTGGCAATACAAAAACAGTATCGGGACCTAACCCCCCATTATTATTGCACGTTGCCCATCCCGTATTACAAGTAGGATAAACAAACTGACAGGTATAATTTGCCCCTTGTTGTGGTGGAGTAACAGTAATGGTTGGTCCCGTACCAATTGGGTTTGGGTTACCAACTTGATACCAAGTAAGTACTGGGGTTACAACAGGTCCTGATGGTGTGTATCTATAAGCGTCATTTTGTGCTGTCCAAGCCGTAGAGTTTCTACCCGGTACTGTAATTGCGGTGGTTCCTGCTAAATTATGAACCCCTTGAGTTGCGGTACCACTTTGCCATTGTAAACAAGCGGGTTTATTTTGAATATAGTTTTCAATAATATTTGTTGATTCGTAAATTACAATATGAAACGTACCATTTAAGTTAGTACAAGAAAACATCGGTACGTTAATCCAACTAACTACGAGTTTTCTACAAGGAGCGACTCCCTGAACTTGATATTTTATTTGTCCTCCTAATCCAGGATGCCAATCTTGCCAAGGACCCATAATACAATTTTTTGGTACTGTGATTGCGGTATTTGGTATTGGTGACGATGTAAATGTTGTTGATTGTCCCGCGGAAAATGAAACCCAACCATTAGAACCAACATAAAATTGAGTGTATGTTTGCCCAAAAAAACAAAATGTAAATCCAATATTAAAAGGACCCTGTTGGGTATCATCACCCATAGTTAGATTAGTTCCCGTATTTGTTTGGTTAACATAAGGTATCGGAGACACTCCGTAGTTAGTAGTTTGATTAGGATTTGTACCACCTAAACCACACTGACTTAAGTCTGCAGTTAAAGTGGTTGAGTTAACACCGCAAGGTAGTAATTGATCAGGACCCAAATATGGGCAATATTGTGTATAACCATAAAAGGTCACAAACAGGAATAAATATTTTAATAATTTCATACTTAATAAATATGAATTTAAAAAAAATAGTGAGTACTTTAATTATATAACTTTTCGTACTATAGTTATTAATTAACATTTATGATATTTATAGAAATATGTCTAAATTAAGATTACTTAATATTTTAAAAGAGGAAGTTACCGAACAAGGTTATGGTCGTTACTTTAAGGATTGGAAAACCTCTGACGGTAAAACTGTCGGGGATACTCGCGGGTTTGATTTTACCACCAACAAACCTTTTGATAAGGACTATAAAAATCCTGAGACAGAAGTCTTATCAAGTGATAATGAAGATGTTGAGGGTAGTAGCTCAACGAGTCTAATTAATATTAATAAATTAAATACAAGTAATTATTATTCGGGATCATCAAAAAGAGGTAAAACCTATGGTTGGAGGGGACCTATTTGGAAACTTTGTCCTAAAAAGGATAGATACTGTGATTGGCATTGGCATGCCGGTAGAGATTACGCTAATAGTACAGGAGTACCTATTGCAATATTAAAGAAAGGGGTGATACAAGATAAAGGTCCCGTTTGTTTTAAAATAAAACACTACGATAATAGTATAACTAAATATTGCCATTGTGATAGTGTTTATTTTAGTAATGGTGAAACTGTATTACCAGGAGATATTGTTGCCACTGTGGGAAATAAGGGGGTTGGTACCGGACCTCACTTACATTGGGAGTACTATCCATCCACTCAAGACTGTAGAACAGAAACACATGCGTCAGTTAAAGGATCAACTAAAAGTGTTACTGTTTGTGATAAAGATCCGTCAGGTATGGAGGATAGTTATTTTGTTTTTATTAAAAACGGAAAAGAAAATGATTTTGAGTCTGACGTACTTAAAATTAGAAATTCAACTAATGATAATATAAAAATAGATAACAATTCGGGTTCAATTTACAATACTCTACCTCCTGACGTTAAAAAATCCATTGATAAATTAAGAACTGATTGGGGGGTTAACATTACTGATTATCATCTTAAAAAAGAAATGGATCAAGAAGGTGGAACTACTGAGGATGCCGGTGGTGTAGATACTGAGGCAAATAGAAAAATAAAAAACCTTATTAAAGACTGTAAAAAACAGTTTAAAAAAGTAACTACAGATATTATTTCAGGTTATAGAGGTTATAATGATCAAGTTAAAAATTTTGGGGGTAAAGTCAAAAATGATGGAAGAACAATAGATGACGTACAAAGTTACAACACCATACCAGGATTTAGTCAACACCACACAGGTAAGGCTTTTGATATATTTAGTACTGATCCAAGTTGGTGGGACACTAATAGTGACGTTAAAAAATGGGTTGAGAATAACGCCAATAGTTATGGGTTTGAAATTACCTACACAACTAACGGGACTCTTAGAAAAAAAGAACCTTGGCATTTATTTTATACCGGTAATGACTTTGAGGAAGAGGATGATGTTTTAGATACTAAAACGTTGTCTGATGGGAAAACTGTAGTTTTCGGCGGTATGAGTTATGCCAATCCAGAATGGATGAAATCTCAGTGGGTTGATGCGGGATTATCTTCAGATAGGGCGGTGTTTTTATCTTACACCTCTGGAGAATTGTCAACCGTTAAAAAAAATAACAAGATTGATAAAATTGTTGGGTTTTCAGCTGGCGGATCTGATGTTTGGGATGAAATAATTACTAATAGTTCTGATTATAAGTTTATTGGTTTAATTGATCCATCAACATCCGAATCTCAGTTTAAAAAATATGAAAAGGGTGGATTACCGTCAGTTGTAAAATCACTTTCAAATTATTCTAATTGGTCAGAATACCCCGACATTAAAAAAAGATTAAAAACTCTTGAAGATAATGGTGTTTTAACAAAAACAAATACCGCACACAAAGAAATCCCTTTAGAATTTTTCAAAAAATATAAAACAAATTTATCTTAATTTTTTTATTATTAAAAAATACTATAATTTCTTCCTGACGATTCTGTCAACTCCTCAGCATTAATTACAACTACCACTCTATCCCAATCATCGGTATCATATTCATAGTCAATATCAGAAACTAAAATATCCGAATTATCCATTCTTGATGAAAGAGTCATTTCATATTCAAGTTCATCAATTCTATTATCGTCCTCCATTGGTTCTTCAAAACTAAAAATTAAATTATCTAAAGTGGTACGATAGGTTGTATAATGAGATGTGTAATACTCAGAATCTGATTGTACTTGGCCACTACCTTCACAATAGTCACAAGATTCACTTCCACCCCCATCACATTGGTTACAGTCTTCAAACCCTTTACCATTACAACTATAACATTCAAAATTACCTGAACCACCACAAGAATCACAGTCTTCAACCCCTTTACCATCACAATGAACACATTCTACTTCAGTTTCATCTCCTTCATCGTCCTCTTCAGTTTCAGTCCCTTTTCCATCACAATACCCACATTCTTGTGTCCCTTTTCCATCACAACTATCACAATCTACAGTTTCTTCACCATCACACGAACTACAGGTTTCTCTAGTACTTCCATCACACGAACTACATTCAACATACCCATTACTGTAACACTCATTACATTCAAGATCTATGTATTCCTTTTCTTCGTAATCCTCAACCGTGTATATATAAATTTTATCTAATAAAATAAAAATATCATCTTGTTTATATCCCTTACTTAAAAAGTACGTATAGTAAATTACCCTTACTTTATCATAAAGGCTCAATTTTGAAAGGAACATTTCTATAATGTGATCAGTTTTAACTGTATGAGCAAGTAGTTGTAAATGGATTGTCCCAACATCAGAACTATTTTGCATAAAAGATAAAACTCTTTCTGCGTAACCATTAAGTTGTGAATCTGTAATCATATAAAATAAATACCTTAATGTTTTGTAAATTAAATAAAACTATTTATATTTGTAGAAACATTAAAACATAGACAACATGACACAGGTAGGGCTTTTTATTGTAGGGGATCACAAATCTAAATTAATGAAGAAAAAAATCTTCAATAAATTAATGCCAATTCTTGATGGCGATTTGAAAAATGTCGCATATTCTGAAAACCCTGAAGGGTTAGATATGTTATATGTTTTTTTAGATATTGAAAAACATAAAGAGATTTATAATTTGTTTAATCAATACGGAGTTTTGGTTTCTTATAAAAACTTGACATCAGAGTTTTTGTACCAAAAAGATTTGAACTCTATTTTTTATAATGGAGACTTTAAAGACGTACTTGTTAATTTTTTGGAGTCTAACTTGGATAAAGACACTATCTTAGATAAAATCAATGATATGGGTATTGATTCATTAAATGAGGTTGACTATAAAATCTTGCAGAAATAAAAAAACCTTAGATTTCTCTAAGGTTTTTTAAATATTTAATTTTTAATTAGTTTGATTTTGCGTTACTTTGATAACTTCTTGTTGCTCCTCCCGCAGCTGAACCTAAATTAGCCATAAGGGTTTTTCCTCTACTTTGTCCTTTAATGTAATTAACAAATCCTGGCATAAATCTACCTCTATTAGTTTCTCTTGGGTATACCATTTGTAATTCGCCCATGAACTTATTTTCTTCAGCTCGTCCAATAATCCCTTCTTTAGCTTCTTCCCATTTTTCCTCAGTTTCATATCTAAAGTTTTCAAGATCCTCCAAAACCTCTGATTCTAATTCGTCCATTTTTTCAAAAAACTTTTTTTCTGCACCTTTCTTTTCGCTTTCATCACCATAACCTGTAGTGTATCTTTTTACGTCTTTGAATTTGTCTTCCAACCAACCCTCTTCCATTTCCGCTTGGGTTTCCGTTACAATATTTTTAATTAATCTTGTAAGTTCTGCTTCTGTAAGTCTTACTTTTCTAATTGCCATTTCTTTATTTTTTAAATGTGTTTTATTTTTTATATTATAAATATATCGTTACTTCAAAAAACGCAACTTATAAAGAGTAGAATTTATTAATTCATTAACATTATCTATTTGATTTTGGATAAACGTGTCTTTACAACACCCTCTAAGTTTTTGAACTTTATCGTCTAATCCCTTTAAATAGTTAATTGTCGACTCAGTACTTTTATAGTTTACCAAATCATATGACTTGTATCCTTGAATGATGTCGTACTTACCTTGGTAGGATTCAATTATCCCGTCAACTAAATCACCGATACCGTCATAGTATTCATTTAACGCGATATGTTCAGGATATGATTTAGTTTGTAAATGTAATGTGTGTACTTGTGTTCTTGAATGTAAAAGCATAGAAACCATATCAACAAAATCCGAGTTTTTATTTTCTTTTTGTTCTAAAATTGATTCTGAACTAAACCCTTTATTTATTAAATCTTTTTTTGTTATCATAATCTTTTTGTTTATATTTATAAATATGTCGGTACTCCAAGAAATAAAAAGAATTAAGGATTTAATGTTGGTTAATGAAGGTAAATTAGAGAGTACTATACCTGAAGATAATATTTTTAATGGTTTTAAACTTTCTGAGTTTAAAAAATTACCACCACCTGAAGATGATAGTGAAGAAACTAAAAAAGAATTAGAGTATTTAGATTCTATTGATATAGATAAAAGGTTTGTTCAAGAAAAAGACGATATATTAGGTAACTTTACTAAGTTTTTAGATGATGAAGGTGTTAGTTATGATAAAGATTTACTAAATAATATTAAATCTGACGCAGTTGCGGTAATACAAACACTAAAAAAACACTTTAAAAGACCTAGACCATTTAAGTTAGATGATAAATTTAAGGATCCTGACATGAAATCAACAAGAGGGTACGCATATCCATCAGGGCACTCAACACAATCCAACCTTTTATGTTTAGTTCTAAGTAAATTTTATCCTAAATACGAAAAGGACTTTAAAAAAATAGTAAAAGACATTGTCTATTCAAGACAAATGGCTAAAGCTCACTACCCATCGGACATAAAAATGGGTAAAAAGTTATCTAAATCTATGTTTGAGTACTTAAAGGATAACGATTTAATCCATTAAATTAGGAATTACCTCTTCTTGGAAGAAGTATTTAACTTGATGGATGTCATTTCCTAACTCAAGTTGTAGTCTATTCTCTTTTGATTCGTCATATCCACCAAATTCGTCTTCAGAATCATATGTTTGAAATGAGTCTTGATCCAAAACAAAGTCAATTTCTGTTAATTTACCTCCTTTGTCGGTGGCAATTAACCCAACCCACTCCTCACCATGCCATTTTACTGAACCATAATAGAGGTTTTCGTCGTTTAATATGTCTTCATAATCATATCTGAATGAAAACTCACTACCATCAGGTAAATAAGTGGTATATTCATCTCCTGTTTTATCGTTATAATCGTCGTTTTTACCCTCTAAATCACTGTTTTTAGGGGTGTTTTGAGGGGTAAATTCACCCTTTTTACCTGAATTTAACCACTCTGAGTACTGATTTAGGGTACTTTTTTCGTTATTTTCAAGGTTTTCGTACCCAATTTCGTTCATTTTATCCAAAATTTGGTCTATTTCAGTGGTATTTTCCACTAAAAAACGGTATTGTGACTCTGTAATGATGATTTTCATACAAATAAATAGTCTAAAACGTTTGTTTTTACCTAAAAAAAGACTATTTTAGCTTAAATGTTAGTAGAAAAGCTTCAAAATATACCAAAAAGTAGTGGTTGTTACCTTTTTAAAGATAAAAAGGGACAAATTATCTATGTTGGTAAGGCAAAATACCTTCCAAATAGGGTAAAATCGTACTTTTCTAACAAAAATCACTCAAGTAAGACTAAATTATTGGTTGAAAACGTGTCAGATGTTGATTTTTTGACAACTTTGGATGAAAATTCAGCACTTGTGCTTGAAAATGACTTAATTAAGTCCTATAATCCCAAATTTAACATCAAATTAAAGGACGATCGTTCAAAAAAATGGTATTTAACCCTAACAAATGGTGATTTTCCTCGTTTAGAAGTAAAAAATGACACTAATTTAGAGTCAGAACCTCTTATTTGTGTATCAAGTAGTAGTTTATGTCACGAAATGTATGAATTATTACACGATATCTTTAATTTACGTTCTTGTTCGTATGATATTACCCCTGAAAATGTTGAAAATTCTAAGTTTTCTGTATGTTTAGAGTATCATATGGGTAGATGTGACGCTCCATGTGTTAATAACATCAATAAATTTGTATATAATTCAACAATTACTGACTTAAAACAGGTATTGTCCTTTAATTTTACCCAACTTAGAGGTAAACTAACTCGTTTAATGAACACATTTAGTAAAACTATGGAGTTTGAGAAGGCAAATGATGTAAAATTTAGGTTAGATGCCCTTGATAAGTACGAAAAATGTGTTGAAACTACCCGTATTGGTGGTTATTTAGTGATTGCGGACGACTTTAAGACTAAATATGTGTTAAAAAACACCCCAATTGACATTGAAATGTATGATAACTCCCATACTAATGGTGATTGTCAGGTATCTGCCCTTGTTAGATACACCAATGGCAAGAAAAACACGTCAGAATACCGTAAATTCAACGTTAAAACCGTTGTTGGTCCTGATGATTACGCTTCTTTTGATGAAGTATTACGTAGAAGGTTCACAAGGTTGCTAAATGAGAAGAAAAAACTACCTGATATGGTTATAATTGACGGTGGTAAGGGACAATTAGGGGTAGCAAAGAGGGTTTTTGAGGAACTTTCACTACTTAACAAGGTAGATTTACTATCTATTGGTAAAAATTCGTCTCACAAGTCAGATATTATTCATTTTTGTGATGGAAATAGTGTTAAATTTGAGAATTCTAAGTTTTTTAACCTGCTTGGTGCCATTCAAGATGAGGTTCACAGGTTTGTAATTACTTTTCACCGTAAAAAACGTAGTAAAAAGATGTTAGGATAGGTTTCTAAACCCTGTATGGTATACTTGAACAAGCCAATCGGTAGATATTAAAGGGTATTCATATAAAACAATGTCTAATTCTTGATATACTTCGTCAGATTCTAAATATGAGTTTTTAGATTCAATAATTTGAAGGTAATTAGATATACATTCACCTAAATCAGTGATTAATGTGGTGTTTGTTGTTTCATTATAGACTTTTCCCGATTTTGCATCAAACTCATTCCATATAAAAATGGTATCGTTGTCATATTCTCCATTAAAACCAACACTATGTCCTTGTATTTCAGTAGTTACACTATAAGTATCGTACTCATGAGACAATTTAAGGGTAGTAATGGATTGTAACACCCTTTTTATTTCATTTTTTAAAGTTTTACTGAAATATAACTCAGGATAATTGGTATCTATATGGTATTTAAAGTTGTGGTTAACAAATTTACTAAAATCCTCTAAAATTTCTTTTATAAGTTCACCAACAACTCCAATATAAAAAGATATGTCGTTAGGATTGTCAATTGAAAACTCAATTGTGTTACCATCTCTAAGAATTCTTTCAGGTTTTAGGTACAATCCTTCAATTTCTATTGATTCTCCACCAATAAAATCTAAAAATAACCAATATAGTTGTGATTTATCCATATATTAATTAAATATATGAAAAATTAATCCTCATTGTAGTAAGAACTCTGTACTCTAACCCCTTTAGGTAGACTTACATCAGATCTTTTTACTCTATCTTGTCTTTTATATCTTTCAACAGGAAAATCTGAGTTTAACTTATTAAGTTGGATGATATATTTCATCCCGTGTTCGTTAATTCTGTTAATTACATCATCTACAAGTTCAGTTCTTTCTGAAGCGGCAATCCCTGTAACAAAATCACCACTTTCATTAATCACATTTTTAACAATTCTATTAATATCTGATTCTTTTATTCTCATCTTAATTGATTTACTATTTTTTCAGCAAAGATTACAAATCTTCTGATCCCATCTTCGTCGTTATTGACAATTGCGTCCATATATTCGTTATACGTATCTTCAGGTAACATATCCATGTTAGTTGATATCTGTATCTCCATATAAGGAAGATACCCTTTAATTTTACTCAAAATACCTCTTATCACATTTACTAATTGCCTACCAAAATTCATATTTTGAATCTCGTGCTTGTGTGTATCTGCTGATTTTACAATTGCCTTTCTTAAATCTTTATCTTTAGGTAAACTCGCAGCGGTTTTATAATACTCAGCTCCTTTGATTAGTTCATGTAACAGTAATGGGAAGTGTGGTGCTCTTGCTTCAATTTTAACTTTACCTCCTTCCATAGGTAAAACGTCACAATAAGCAATTCTTCCAGCACCTGTTGATGCCATTCTTTCTAACATGTCTGCATTTTCCCAATAAAAATCAGAAATACCTTTAGTGAAGTCTCTATACTGACTATAAAGTTGTGGATTAATGTCATTTAATTCGTCTTCCATAAAAAGTGTCACATAATTAAACCCATCCGTCCAAGCTCTTGCTTGTGTTTGAGCGTTTTGGAAATGCCTTTTCTTTTCTAATGCCGAAAAGTTAGGGTTTTTTTCTTTAACTTTTTCTAATTCACTTGAAGGCATGCTTTGTGGTGTTTGTCTACCACCTGGAGAAGACACTAGTTTAGCATCCATTTCAACTCTACCTTCGTCAACCATTTGTTTTAACGCAGGATAAATTCTATATAGGGCTTCAACCGCCAAATCTTCTAATTCGGCTTTGTTTGCTCTTTCAATATTAGGTAAATTCTGCATTACCTGCATCATGTTACCAATCTTTTGCCTTTTTTCAGCACTATCTTGAGTTGTACCTGCTTGTCTTGCCTGTTGTTTAAATTCATCAGGTAAATAATCACCTACAGGAGGCGCTTCATATAGTAGTCGTCTTCTATTCATATTAATTATTGTTTCTTCTGTTCAAATACTTTGCAACTAAATCCTCTAAACTTCTACTTTCAGAATAATCTGTATCTACATCATCAATAAAAGGTTCGTTTTCGTCATCACCTAATCTACCTTGAGGTTCTAAATCAGGAAGAGGATTAAATTCTTTTGCTCTATCAGGATTAAATGGATTAGGGAATGGATCTGAATCAGGACGACCTGGACGAGTTCTTGGTCTAGTCTCAGTTTCTGTATCAGGTTCCATTACATCAGGTTCGTTCATGTCAAAATCAAATTCAACATCTTCATATTTACCTTGAGGTTCCAAATCAGGTAATGGATTAAATTCTTTTGCTCTATCAGGATTAAATGGATTAGGGAATGGATCTGAATCAGGACGACCTGGACGAGTTCTTGGTCTAGTCTCAGTTTCAGTATCAGGTTCCATTACTTCGGGTTGTTCAGAAATTACAACACCTCTTTGGTGTCCAAAAAGACGTTTCATCTCACTGATTTCATTTATTAAGTTTTTTTTCATAATTTTCTTTTTTTATAAATATACAGTTATTTTTATTTATTAGTTTAATTCCTATCTTTTTTAACTTCTTCGACATCTATAATCCTTCCATTAACAACTTCAGAATCATCAACGATTTTATTAATAATTTGACCATCGTAATATTCAAAATCTGTAGAATTGTTTAATTGGTCCCTTACCATGTCTCTACCATAACCATATACTCTATGTTTATATGTGTATGTAACCCATAGTCTTTCTTCACTATCATAATAAACATCATACATACCAAGTTTAGGTACTTTAATTTGTTTATTTTCATCTCTATAGTCAGGATTTAATTCCATTAATTGGAAAAAGAATCCATACTCTTCCCACTCTAAATCGTGTAACCCATAATACTTAACAATACCATCAATAGCATCACACTGATCTTCTTCATATCTACTATGAATACTATACCCATTAAATTCCTCAATGAAAACGTCATCAAGTTGGACTAGAAGTTTCCTTAACATTTTATCAGTAAACTGTGTTGACAAATCTCTCATAATTATAAATACTTTAAACTTCTAATTGTTTACTAACTAAATAGTAATGATACCCAAAAGAGTAATAAAGAAACGTTCCTTTATTTTTAAGGATGAGGTTTACCTTATCTTTCTCATTGATTTTAACCCCTACGATTTTTTTATTGTCAGGTAATTTTCTGCCAGGGTGAGCATTTAATGTCTCAACCACAGGGTCCAAAAAGTATTTAAGATTTTTAATTAAAGATTTTTTATCACCCACAACACTAATGCCGTACTTCTTACAAAGTGATTTGATTTCAGGTAGTTCAAGAGTTTCTAATTTTTCCATACAGTAAAACGATTATTTTACAAATATACAAAAAAATTATAAATCATAAAATATGACACCTAAATTTATTTTTATAGACCCATCCAGATAATCAAATTTTAAGTCATATAACATATGTGAAATACCCATTAACAGTCTTCCTGTTTGGTGTTTTACCAAGTTACCCTCATCAGTAAAATAATAACTACTAAACACCTCATTTAAAATCTCATCTACCCTTTTTAATCTTGATGCGACTATTGATAAGTCAGGTTCAGGATAACTTATAACAATATAGATATCTCCTTCAAGATCAACTAACCCTTCATCATTAACCCCTGGCATAACATTATATTGTACCTCTCTAATAATATTACCAAATTTAACCTCAAGAATATATTTTAAAGTTTCAAAAGATTCTAATGTCTTTTCTTTAATTTTAATTCTGTCCTCCATTTATAAAGACTTAAATAACGATTGTTTAGTATTTAAAAAATCTGATACCACTTTAACAGCCTCTTCGTTATCAACATAAATCTTTTTAAGTGGTTCAAACTCATCACCCAATTCAGGATTGTTAAATAATTTACTATCTCTTATGTCTTGTGGTAAAGTCACGCCTTTTGATTTCCAAGTGAATTTAATTTTAGACTTCCCTGGACCTTCAGGTGTTACCTGTAATTCGGGTAAATCAGACTCCTCTTCAAAAAGAAATTTATTATTTATATACCGTTCTTCGGCAATCAAATTATTTGACTGCATTATTTTTTGTTTTCTACTAAACATATTTTTTGTTATTATCTAATAAATAGTTTTGCAATTAAAAAAAATGTACTATATTTGTATTATAAACATTTAAAAAAATATATTATGAAATCTTTATTTTTATCCGTTCTACTTTTTGTTTTACCTTTTTTTGTTTCGTCTCAATTACAGTTAGATTCAAATATTATTAAATCTGATTTTGGTGGTGACTTTGTTGCTGTAAAAATAAAAGTCTCTAACATGATGGTTTTAAATGAAAATTTAAAAACAGAAAATGTAGATTCTTTATATTCTTATAAAAGTAAAAAACAATCTAAACCATTCTTTTACTTTTATTTTAACATAAACGATAAAAAAGTACTATATAGAAATAGGAATTATTATACAAACGTAGGGTTCATAACTTCAACAAACATTATTAATAATTCAGTATGTTTTGATTATATGGCTAAAGGTGGTAAAACTTACTACGTAAAAATAACATTGTCAGAAAACAATCAGTACAATCTTTTAATTTTAGAAAAAAATAAAAGAGGTAAAATTAAAACGTACTTTAGTAAAAACTGCGACTTATCTAAATTTTCCGTTTAGTTAAAAAACATCTTCCGAACCCATTAATTTATATTTTTGGATTTCTGAAGATGTTTCTTTTTTTACCTACACGACTTTTCCAATTTACCGAATCACAAAAAGGATTTAACCATAACTCGTCTCTTCTTTGTTGTTCTTGATCCGGAGCATCAGTATATAAATATTCTAAAAATCCATCACCTTTATTATCTTCAGATGAGGGGCAATGATATATAATTAAGGTGTTATTTCTATCTTTACTCGGTAATGTAAAATACTTACTAGCAATAACCACTTTATGTGTTTCATCAGTTATAATTTGTTCTGTTGGTTGTTCCATTTTATACCCAAATACTAAGTCTTTAAAATCTTCCATTCCCATTTTTTTTCTACACTCATATTCAAGCCTTCTCTGATCCCCTCGGTACCGACCACCAGATATACATTTTTGTATTTCTTCCTCTCTTTCTTCAGGACTCATAATTGATCTATAAAAATTATCTTTGTTTTTTTCCCTTTTTAAATCTGATTTTATTGTTTTTTCAGGATCACTATAATCTTTAAATAATTCAATCTCAACAGACTCCTCACTTTCTTTAATAACCCTCTTTACTATTCTTGTTAAATCGGATTCAGTGAGTCTTATAATTCTTTTCATAATGTTTTTATTTAATAAATATTTGACTTACATTAAAAAATGAAGTATTATTAATAAAAATATTAAATATGAAAAAAATACAAAATGGTGACACAGTCACAGTAAACTACACGGGACGGTTGGTAGATGGGACTGTCTTTGATTCTTCATTAAACGAAGGGAGAGAACCATTGGTTGTAAAATTAGGCGAAGGTAACCTAATTAAAGGATTTGAAAACGGATTAATTGATATGGTCGTTGGTGATAAAAAAACCGTAGAGATAGAAGTTGAGGATGCGTACGGAGTTTATAATGATTACATGATTCAAGAAGTACCTAAAGAACAAATGCCAGGTGATGTTGAGGTTGGGACACCCCTTCAAGCAAGCACACAAATGGGTGTTGTTAATTTTATCGTAAAAGAGGTAAAAGAGGATGTAGTTATTTTAGACGCTAATCACCCTTTAGCTGGAGAAAAACTTATTTTTGATTTAGAGGTTTTAGAGGTTGAGTAAAAATATAAAACCCCCACAGGTAGCGACACTTATGGGGGTTTTTATTGCCGTAGCAATAACGGTCCTAAACCGTACCTTTAATCTTTTCCTTTAATCTCTACATTCATAATGTTATCGTATAACTCATCTGACATTGTAATATTTTTTAAATTAACTCTTGGGTAATCCCCATCCGTAAAATATTTTAAAAGTTCATCAACACATCTTGTTATCCCATAAGTAAAGGTGTATTCTTTTTTAAAAAAAACACCTATTAATCTGTCCTTATCAAAATCCCTGCCCATTACTTTAAAGTAGGGTTTGTATGATTCCTGAATATCTAAAATTTCCAAATCAACTTCTGCATACATATAATACTCACCAACAGACATCATTCTTCTTTCCCCAACAATTTTAAATCCATATTCAATATCATACGTAGGACCCTCATTTGAAAAAAATGGAATTGAGCATGTAAATGTTTGATTTGACAAAAACCTATTAACCTTTTCTCTTTCTTTTTCATTAAACATTATATTTCAAAGTATAATAAATCTTTTATTCCATTTGTTTGGTGTAATTTATACCCTACATTTTTTTGCATTTTTTGTGATGGTAAATTATCCTTACTAACAATACTCATAACATGATTATAGTTATTATTTTTTGCTAACTCATGACATTTTTCTCTAAGTTTTGTACCGTATCCCATTCTTTTAAATTTATCGTAAACTTCAGTTCCGTGAGTATATACTGATTCACCATCTTTAAATAAATTATTTTTATTTTTTAAAAATGTTTTTAAATCCCTACTTAAATCAACAGCATGTCTAAACCCTATTAAATTAACTTTACCAATATCTTCACCATTATCTGTTTTAAAAGTTATCCGCATACCCTCCAAAGATTCTATATCTCCATCTGTTTGGATTTTATATCCCAAATCATTTTCTATCATTAATGACTTAATACGTGTTATTTCCTCGTTTAGGTTCATGACATATAAATATCATATAAAAATAAAACCCACCGATGGAGTGGGGTTTATTATAGAGAAAATTATCTTTTTATTTTATTATAAAGAAAAAAGTCTTTGCATTTTATCGAAAAGAAATTTTTGTTTTATTTTTAAATCGCTAATTTGCCTTTCTTCCTTTACACCCAATTCAAAATGTTCACTTTTAATTTGGGATATTTGATTGTCTAACCTTCTATGTTCCATTATAAGATTATCGTAAATTTGTGCTTTTTCTTGATCGTTCATAATTTATATTTTATATAAATATAGAATCAAAGAAGTTTTAATAAACCGTTAACTATAAAAAGTAACTTCTTAGTACTTTTCTAATAGATTCATTAACTTTAATAATTAATTTACTTTCACCCGATTTAATTTTAGGAAAACTTAAATTATTTCCATCCCAAACAACATCAGCAGTGTAAGTATCTGAACCATAAACAGTAGCAGATTGGGTCTCGTTATTATCTAACCATATATAGACTAGTGTGATGTTTTTATCGCATTTTGATTTTAAATATAAATGAGTATCTATAATAATTCCATCATTATTATTAATACGAATAAAATTTTCGGATTCCTTATCAAGTTCAAAACAAGGAACACTTCCCTGTAAAAGTGACTGAAAAATATCATCCTCGTCCGATAATAAATTATTAGAACTATTAAGTGAAACTTTATTTAATTTAGAAAATAAATCAGACCAAGAGTACTCTACCGGGTTCTCATTTTTAATATTAAAACCTTCAGTATTAATTTTTACATTAAAACCATCAATATTTTTTACAAGGATTAAACGATATTTTCCGTCAGGTATCTTTTTTGTTGTGTTATATTCACTCCACCCCTCCTCACGATATAAACGATATTCGCCATCTAAAATACCTAAAGAACTATTTTTATCTAATATCAATCCCCTACCAGTACCTTCCGAATCAACAACCCCTGTTGGTGTTGATTCGTCAGTTTCTTCTTCGTTTAAAACACATTTAACAATTCGTTTTAAATCTGATTCTGTAAGTCTTATAACTTTTTTCATATTATATAAATATAGATACCAAATGTTTAAATTTAACCCATATCTAAAGATAGTAGTTTTCTTGCCTCCTCTATCCCAAATAAAGAAATGATTTTTTTTACAATAACTCTTTTTTCTTGTGGAGAAGATTCTCTATATTGATTTACAAGTTTAACCACATCCTGTTCTTTGTCCCTGTTTAACTTGAACTTATATTCAACAACATCCCTTATTGGCATAAAGTAATATCCTTGTTTGAATCTTGAGTCAGACAAAATTTCATTTGAGTCCCTAACGGACATCCCCTCGTACTTCTTATCAACAATACCGGGTAACCATATTTGAAAGGCTTCGATTGAGTCATCACTTGTCGGTCTATAGATACCCTTTTTTAAATTTTCAATAATGTTTGTTAAATTATTAATTGCGGTATCTAAATTTTTATTTTCTGTTTTAAGTTTTTTTCTATATGTTGTTAGTTTTGATAATTCCTTTGTTTTTTTAGTGATAAGGTTGTTCCATATTTTTTTATCAGGAATAACAATATCCAAATCTCCGAGTGATGAGGTTAGATTAAACGTATCTCTTAACTCTTTTGAAAGGTATAGTCTTGATGATCCAGCAACAAAGTATTTTCTTTCTGACGGTTTAATTCCAAACTCATCAAATATTAAAGAGTTGGCACCATCCAAAAGATTCTTTAATGAGGAATCCATTTCATCATCATCCGAAATGTCATTTTCCAACAATTCAAATATTGATTCCAAAAGAACACCTTTTATATAGACATCAAATAATTTCATACTCTTTTAATTTGTTAACCGCATATGTGTTATACTGTTTTTCAATTGTTAATGGTTTTAATGAAAAAAACATATTAATAGGGCTTGGTCCTTTTAAAAATAAAAAGTTATAAGCCGACCACTCACTATATAAATAGTAGTTATCTTCCATTATGTTCAAAACATAACACTCATTATCTTCAACAAAGTTCCAATCATATTTATTACAGAGTTTACTAACTCGTTTAATAAAATAATAAACACGAAACGTTCTTACGATTAAAAAAAGAACCACCAAGATTAATAATACCGACACCATAACTTTTACAATTTATACAAATATAATAAATTTGATTCTAATTTAAAAATTAATGTAATATTAAAAAATCATTTTTTACATGAACATTCCATCGATGCCATGTTTTCTAAATAGCTTACTTCTTCTTTTACATGACGATCTTTTCTTTCCTCCTTTTGAAACTAACGCAACTACAATGATAATCAAAAGTATAGCACCAATAGCGATTAATACACTTGGACCTAAAGCTACTCCACCAATAGTAATAAGTGCCACTCCCGCCTGTTCATTAACCGGTTCAGTCTCACCACCTTCTTGTGGGGTTACGGTGTCTGGAGTATCCTTTACTTTTTTAATTGCATCCCTTAAAGAAGTTAATGTACTTTTAAGACTACCACGATTTTCAGGATTATTTGCCCAATCCCAAATTCTAGCAATGATACCATCTTTACCACTGTCTCCTGTTTTAGGAACACAACCACAATCATTAGGATCAACAACTTCAGATGTTTGTATATCCACACCAATATTATTTAATACTTGTTGTGCTTTCTCTGAGGTTACCGCCGAATTTTGAACTTCAGCTGCCATATCAGTATTAAAGGTTTCGTCAGCTTCCTCAATAACATACTTATTATTTTTATATGTGCTATGCATATTTAAAATAGTACGTTTTTCCTGTTCTGTAATTAATAAATCTCTTTTCATATTTTTATTTAATAAATATATCTAAAATGTGAAAACCTATTGATTTAAAAAAACTTTGTATTGTAGTATGACGCATAACCATCCATGACTAAAAGAGGGTATCTACTCTCCAAAATAATAGAATCCACTTTAGAATAGATATTTTCAGTCTCCCAATAAGTTTCCCTATCTTGTAAAAACCACTCGTATTCTCTTAGTACGTAATCAATTTCAATTTCTTCACCATCTAATGTTGCTCTCGTTGGTTTAAATTTATTATCAATCATATATGCGTCAGAATCCCAATATAGTTTTATACCTGTGGTTGTCCCATATATCTTATATACGGAAGGTACATCATCAGCACCAA
>Ga0209297_1000185_pt1 | contig 42114 bp, 37 predicted proteins | sample S_130805_MF_Meta_FD_187322 | JGI IMG/M metagenome (GOLD analysis project Ga0209297, IMG submission 187322) | Freshwater microbial communities from Lake Simoncouche, Canada to study carbon cycling - S_130805_MF_MetaG (SPAdes) (version 2) | ecosystem: Environmental > Aquatic > Freshwater > Lake ...
AAAACTCGGATGCTGCAATTAAACCCAAATATTTTATATAATTTAAAAAGGTGTCTTTAAGCAAATTGATTTTTGTCCAAGCATGTTTTTCTAATAAAGTTCGCTTTAATGGATAGGCAATTACGTAAGGTAAATTTGAAATCAATAGTTCGTCTTCTTCCGAAAGAAGTGGTTTTTCAATCAGTTCAACCAATGCTTGTTGACAAACGGGGCAATTCATAGCTACTGGAAAAGCAGCTTTTGAAATTGCTAAGGCACAAGATGTGTTTTTGCAAATATACATTGTGTTAAATTTTTAGTTTTGCTGCAATATGTCAGTGTATTTTTCAAGCTGATTTAAGGTTAGCCAATCTAATAGTTGATCCATAGAACTTATTAATTTAAAGATTTTTTGAGGAAGAAAATAGTAAAATTGTTATCCAAATTAAAGTAATCTAATTTATTTGCTTTTGGGATAGATTTAGGTGCGTATAAGTTTAAATGTAATGCTTTTTTATTTCTAATTTTTCCAAATATTTTTCCATAGAATCTTTAAAGCCTTCTAAATCCATTTCTTTTAGATCAAATTCAATTTGCTTCTTCTCATCTTCTATGCTATTTATTTCTAAAAACCAACCTTTTTCAGAAAATGGAGCCTCTGTTTTCTTTATAATAAACCTATATGAATCAAAATCAAACGTTCCTTTTTCGAATTCCTTTATAGTAATACTTTTATAATATTCAACAGTATTGTTTTTTATTTTTATGTAATTCTTACTAGTAACTAAAACAAAAAGGCCTTTCATTAAAAAAAACAGAATCCAAAAAATAGGAAAAATCCATTCATACCATTTTGGAAGAGTTGTTGAGAGGATAACAATTTCATATACTCCAACAGACAAATATAAAGTAGTTAACATAGTTTCAGCAAACGGGGATAGGTTAAATATCAGCCAATTATCTTCATTTAATTTTCCATTATAAAATATTTTTTTAAAAATAAAATTAGCAAAGATGTATCCTAAAAGGGCTAATAAAAAAAATGTCATTGTGTTCATTAATTTTCGTTTTTATGATTTATTTTTAAAGGTTTATATTTTTATCTTTTCTATTATTTTATATTTTCTTCATTTCGAAATTCGCTTAACTCTTTTGTTATGGGAGCCAATTTGATCAACATACTAGTTTTTATTAATTATATCATTATCTATTCTCCAAATATCATAATGCTTGTTTACAAGATATTACAGAATCAATCTCATGATTTTTTATCAAAATTTACAATAGTTTTTATTAAGTTATTCAAATTTACGAGCAAGCAATCAAAACATGTAATAAATATATTTTAACCACAATACATATGATGATTGATAGGTGACTTGATTAAAGTTTTATTTCATCAATCTTTCATCGAAGTAGGTTTGAATTTATTACTTAATAACAAACTTCCAATAAATACTATCACAACAATAATTTCTTGCGTTATACTTAACTCAATAAAATCAACACTAGGCCCATAAAGACTTGCTCGCTTTTATGGGCTAGTTTTATTTAAATCACATTAGATTTATAAACTAGAAGGGATAATGGGATTTGTTGCTTCTTCCTTTTTTTCTTCCGGTAATTTAGCTTTTATTTCAGCAAATACACTCAATAAATCCTTAGAGTTAAAATTCATGTTTTTTGTTTTTATTGTTACTATTTTACTATCCTTAAATGTTAGCATAATTCCATTCAATGATATTTCAGCAGTAGCAATATCGGTAAATTTAAAATCGCCATTTTCATCGTTATCCCTGTACTTTAAATTATTTCCGTCTATTACAATAAAATCGTTTCGGTCTCTAATCAATTTATAAAGTGCATATAATATTGGAACGGCTGTTAATAAAATAAGATATGTCAAGCCAAATATATAGTCGGAACTTGAAATACTTGGCACGTTAATTATGGTATATAAATAATAGCCAATTGCCAGAGAAACCAACATATTTAGGAATTTTGGCCATTCTTTTGGATTATAAGTAATTACTCCATTATTCTCAGCTCTTGAGTTAATTAAATTTCCGAGATACAAAGCTGAAATTGCAGATAATATACCTGTCCAACCCAAGGTCCAAAAACCAAAAATAACCCATGTCTTGTAAATTAAGTATAAAAAACCAGTACCTATTATTACAATAAGAACAACAAAAATATTTGCTAAATTTTTCATAATTTTTTGCGTAGTCGCCACTTTTTTTAATTTTTAAATTAGTTCGTTTTTTAGAGTGGGTTCTGATCTCCACTTTTCATAGTAATCAATATACAATTAACAATAATATATCAAATATTTGATTAAATCAAATTAGTTTTAAGTTTTTGCTTTTTTAATCTAAAAATTAATATTAACTTCAATTATAAACACTTTTCATAATAAACAAAAAAAGCATGGATATAATTATTAAAATAAAGAATTATATCAACAGAAATAGGCTGCTTTTTATTCTGTTTGCAATTATTATTAGTACAGTTTGTACAATGCTTGTTCATTTCGCGAATGTAGAAGAAAACTCACATTGGTATAATGCTTTGTGGCACACGCTTCAGGTTTTTGTTTTTTCTGCCTCATTACCAATCGATGGGCCATGGTATGCTTTTTACCCTTTAATATGCTTCCATTTTATTATTCCTTTAGCAACGATTAGTTTTATTAACGAAATGTTTGATGGCATAATAAACATAAATAATAAAAAGTACAATAATATAACTGACCATATAGTAATTGCTGGTTTAGGGAAAACAGGCGATTATCTTAGTCGTCAATTTGCTCAAAACACAACAAATAAAAATGAACATGTTTTGGTTATTGACAATAATGCCGAACTAATAAAAAAAAATGCTGCAATTAATGAAAATATTAAATATTTGATTGAGGACATTGGCAGATCAGGAAAAAATACTTTTATAGAGAGGGCAAATATTGAAAAAGCAAAACTATTTATTACACTAACAGGCAATGATTTTGCAAATATAGATGCCGCATGTTTAATAGAAAAACAGAAACAGAAACCATATTGTTTTATTCAGATTTCAAACCTTAACTTACTTCATACCATTCGTCATGACCCATCAAAATATTTTAATGCTAATGAAAATAAAATTCATATAATTAATTCATACGAAATTGTAGCAAGGTATGTGGTAAATGATATACTTTTAAGAAATAATCAAATAATAAATAGCAAGGAAGTGCTTTTTGTAATTGCTGGGTTTGGGAATTTTGGCAAAATGATTTTCGAACAAATAACAATACAACAAACAAATATTAAAACCGAGAATTATTCTATTCAGGTTATTGATACAAAGCCTGACATTAAAGATGATTTATATTTCGAGAATTTAGCTTTAAATCGAATGTTGAATGAAAATAATAACATACAAAAAATACTAAGTAGCACTAAATATTCGAATTTAGATATCCAAAAAATGGATACCTGGGAAGGTGTTTTTAATGAAAATGAAAAGAAACAAATTATTGTTATAATTGCTACTGATGATGATACAAAAAATCTAATTGCTGCGATAAGAATTCAGAAAATAATGGAAATAAAAAAACAGGAAATAAATTTAGTTTGCAGGTTTTTTCGAAATCCCCTTATTATTTTGGAAATGCCAAATATAATAGCATGTACTTTTTCTGAAATTTTTAATACCGAATTAAAAAAAATGATAGAAAAAGAAATAAAAAATAAGATTTTAGGATAATGCAAAAAAAACAATGCCAATAAAATTAGCAAATACAGGATTAGAAATATCAAATTTGCCGAGAAAAATTTATATTATTATTGTTGTACAAAAAATAGAATATGAATACCTTTAAAATCGGAACAATCCAAGTCTATAATTTTGATATAGGCAGATTTGGTTGCTGCCAGTTATAAACGGCGTTGGCAAATTGAATTATTATTCAAACAATTAAAACAATTTTTTTTTAAAATATTTTTCAGAAGGCAATGAAAACGCAATCAAAACACAAACATATTGCGCACGACTAGCTAATTTATTGAAGACTGTAATACAAAAGTCTTAATACTAACTACCTGATAATTAAATTGGATTAATAAAACATTTATTGTACAATTATGACTTTATTCAATAAAATAATTATCTTTGAGTTAATAAAAATTTTAAGCACGTAATTTATTATTTTAAAAATTTAAAACTATGATTATTCAAAATTGGTGGTTTACAACTTTATTGGAGCATCCCTACAAATCTTGCCCTGTACTTCAGAAAAACATTGAATGTGATGTTTTGATTATAGGTGGAGGCATGAGTGGAATGTCAGCAGCAGCGGGGCTTATAAATAAAGGACTTAAAGTTGTTTTAATAGAGAAAAATATCGTAGGAGGCAGTACAAGTGGGAGGAGTGCTGGATTTATGACACCTGATAGTGAATTAGAATTGTCACAATTGGTGAGAAGATACGGAGTTAAAGGGGCGCAAGAGGTTTGGGGAATACCTACCAGGGGAATTAATCTAGTTAGAGACTACATCAAAACTTATCAAGTGGAGTGTGATTATAGGGAGCAGGAAAGTTTGTTTTTAGGGATAGGAAAAAGTGGATTTAATATAGTTAAAGAAGAAGAGCAATGCAGGAAAGAGGTTGGATTCACCAATCAAAAAGTATATGATGAAACCGCTTTGAAAAGTGTATTGAATTGCGAAGGATTTTCTGGGGCCATTTGTTATGATGATACATTTGGAATAAATCCATTACAATATCTTCAAGGAATGAAGAATGTTATTATTGATGCTGGCATACAGGTATTTGAAAGTACGGGGGTGAATAGTATTGAAGATCATACTGCCTATACTGATGCTGGTAGTATTAAGGCAAAAGAGATTATTGTGGCTATTGATAAACTTGATAAAGATTTTAATCCTTTGTCGAAAGAAATATATCATGCTCAGACCTTTTTAAGTGTGAGTGAGCCTTTGAGCGATAAGCAAATAGCAGAGTTATTACCAAGTGGAAATGATTTTCAAATGTGGGATAATACCTTAGTTTACTCTTATTGGAGGGTTATTCATGGTAATCGGATACTTCTCGGAGGTGGTAATGCCATTTCAACATTCGCTCCAACTACATGGAACAAAGAAAGTGTAATTTCTCGTGTTCAAAATAGATTTAAAAAACATTTTCCAATGCTCAAAAATCTTAATTTCATTCAGTATTGGCCAGGTATGATAGATACAAGCAGAGATCTATTGCCCATTTTAGTGCGTGATGAAAAGAATCCACATGTTCATTTTATTCAAGGAATTGTTGGTTTACCATGGGCGAGTTTTTGCGGTGATTTTGTTGCCAGAAACATACTTCATACTGAAGGTGATGATGATAGTAAATATTATGAGTACCTTTCTAATCGAAGAAATTTTTCAATGCCTATTTGGCTTCAGAAGGTAATTCCAAAGCCAGTTTTATTCGCACTCAACAATGGATGGGCTAAATACTACCAGAAAGACTCTCAAAATATATTGAAAGAGAAGACCGGGGAATTCTAATACTAGTTAAAATTTAGTTTGTGATATGGTCATTTAGTATTTTTTAATAAAGCCCATGCAGATTTGTGCGTCCTGATAACATCGCCAATAATTATATTTCTGATTGCTAGTAATTAATTCTGTTAAGTGTAAATTTACATAATTTATTCAATGGTTTTTCGCGCGCTATGTCTGACCATTCTTCTGATTGGGTTATTAATGGCCACATTATGGTCGTTAATAATTTATTATTTTAAAAGTACTTCAACAGCAGTTCCTATTTTATTCTTGGTAATGATTATATATGTTAAGTATTTTTGGATTCTAGCTATAAAAATTGAAAATATTAGGTAAGAATTAAATTAGGATTTAGCGAAGTTAACGAGGGAAAGAGAGAAATTTAAAATTGATATTTTAAATTTGAGAAATATTTGGTAACTTTCAATACTCAATGGAAAAGCACCCGCAGATAAAGGAGTTATTTCAACTTTATAATTCAGAGACAGAAGCTTTCAGAAAAGTACATAGGCTAATCGATCTCTTTGAAAGCATTATAAAATCTCATACAATTGTAATTATGGGCGAATATTTTTCGCGTATGGAAGTGAGTGATGCGGTAAAGGGTTTACTACCTGATGGATTGCGTACTCCGTCACTCGGAACCTGGCAGCTGTTTAGCCGAGTTTTATTTCAGGAACTAAAAGAAAAACAGCATGCGTTTTTATTGCCTGACTTTGTGAATGAATTTGAATGGCTTGATAAGGCAATAATGCAGGAAAAAACGAATATCATTAATTTCCGAAATACATATGCCCATGGTGCAACCCCATCTGATGAAAAATGTAAACAAGACATTAAACAGTTTGAACCATTTCTTCAGAAACTCCTTCAATTAAAATGGCTTTCAGAATCTGCTTTTATTATTAATAAGAATAAAGTTTATTTGGAAAGATTGATGGATACAAAAACTCTTTCTGTTCATCCAATTATGGTGTCGCGAAAAGAAAATGATTTGGAGCAGCTTGTTTTTTTTAACGATCTTAAAAACAATAAGGCCGGCCTTCTCAATTATACAATGAGTAAACATTACACAGAAAAAGAATTTGTAAATGAGTTTCAACAGTATATTCCTTTAAATGAATGGAAAAAAAGGGGAAATCAGCAGTTTAAGCAAAACGTTGAAGAACTTACAGAAACCTTTAAGGGTAGGGTTGAGGAGTTGACAAAAATAAAAGAATTTGTTAATAAGAATACAAAAGGATTTTTATGCATAACTGGTAACCCCGGCATAGGAAAGTCGTCCTTGATTGCACAGGCATTTAAAGAAATTAATTCCGAGGAGACAAAGGATCAATATTATTTAATTGAGTACTTCATCAAACGCGGTACGGCTCAGGCTCGTCCTGATTTTTTACTCAACTATTTGCAAAAGGCGTTATCTGGTGGAATGAAAAAAGTTATTTCGCCTGTTGGAACAGGTATGGTTGAAAAAGGTGATGCAATAATTGAAAATCTTAAAATATGGAATGAAGAAAATTCGAATAGAAAACTTATTTTATTGATGGATGGCTTGGATGAGGGAATTGAAGAAGGTTTATTAGATTTTATGCCGCGACAATTATTTGAGGGAGTTTTGATAATTTACGGTTCGAGGCCAGGGGGACATGAAAAGCTGAGCAATTTTTGGATGGAATTACCGGCAGAAAAAAAGAAATTTCTTGAATTGAAAGGCTTAAATAGCAACGATATCAGAGCCTTGCTCTACGAAGTAAGCAATAAGTATTCTTTACAACAGCAATGGATAGATTTGATTGCAAAACGATCGGAAGGGAATCCGCTTTATTTAAAACTTTTATGCGAATCGATTGAAGTTGGCGAAACGGACATTAATGATGAAAATGCTTTACCTGCTGATATAGGGAAGTACTATGAGAATTTTTTACTGCGTTATAGTAAAATGACCGATGGAGATAATTTATTACAAACCTTATATGTTATTGCAGCGGCTCATGATTATTTGTCGGAGCATCATATAGAACTTATTTTGGGAATTGGTGAGGCGACTTCTGCAAGGGTAATTTCAATACTATCGGAAGTCTTGTTTGATAACCCTTTTACTGAAGAGGTTGAAGACTGGCAGTTGTTTCACGAAAGTTTCAGGGAATACTTAAAATTAAACAGACCTTCTAAAATACAGGATGCGGAACAAAAAATAATAAAATTTTGCTCTGAATGGGAAAAGAAGAACGGAAAATGGGAGCAGAAATATGCCATGATGCATTATGCAAAACATTTGACAAATGCCATTGAAAAAGAAATTTTATTACCGGATGAACTTTATAGATTGGCTGACGATAACGCTTATAAGAAACAACAAATAAAAGCGACTAATATTTACAGTCACCTATTTGATTTAATACGTTCTGCAAGAAATTTGGCTTGCAGTAAAAACGACTTTGGTAAAGCTGTACACTTTACTGTTGAACGTATTAAGGCAGCTGTAAAGGAAACACAGACCATTCATGAGATGATCCAGTTGATCAGGGACGGAGATATTGATACAGCACTACTTCGAACAGAAGGGTGGTATGAAAATAATAAACTTATAAATTATTTACTTTTTCTTCAGGAACTAACTTTTGGAGAATCAAAATCAAAAGACTTCCAAAAAAGCGCCATTATTAAAGTGTTGAGTGCTATTGAAGATATGCCTATTTACAACGATATGTTTAGGTGGGATAGTTTTATACCTGCAATAGCTATTTACAGATTTGATATAGAATTAAGAAAATTAGGTTTAAATGCGAATATTTTATGGCTTCGCGCTAAGAACGATTTTAGGGATTTCGATGACTTAATTTCATACGATGAAGTGTATACGGAAAATGCTTCGTTAGAAATATGGGCAATAATATTTAATAACTTCCATGATTCCGATGCGGAGAATGGGGCATCAATATTAGCATTTGAATTAATTAAACGCGATTCTGAACTAAGTTTTCAAAAAAAAATATCGAATCTTGCCAAAAATACTTTTATTTTAAATGCCATTGAAGAGGAAAAATCAAAAAATGATGCTCGATTGTCTTCTAACGATGAAGAGAATAAGACAATAGGTATTGTATTAACTCCTGAGATTAAAATACTGATGGAGTATTTTAATAATGCGGATAATATTTTACAAAAACAGCATCATCTAGAATCTGTTTTTAAAAGTATTAATCTGATAAATGATATTCAGTGTAAATTCCGTGCTTGCATAGCAGTTATAACTGAGTTGGGAAACAACGGATGTAAAAACGAATGCCTTACACTAATTGATCTGTCTATTTTATGTGCAGAAAAAATTGAAAAAGAGCTAGACCCTGAAAATCCGTTAGATGATCTTGACTCTTACCTCCAAGGTGTTGCTCTGCTTAAAATTTTAAAACTATGCGCAGATTTTGAAATCGAAACACATTTCGACATCATATTACTAAAACTTGAATATCTTGAGAAAGCAGCAGCCTTTTATATAATCTCGTATTACCAATTAACGAAAGGGAAATCGGAAATTGCCTATTCTCTTTTAATTGATGCAAAAAAATGTGTTAAAGATTCTCATGTCCTCTTAGGACACTGGACGTATTATCAATTCGAAGGATTTGAATCTTGCTCGAACGCTTTCGAAACCATTGCTTTTGCCTTGTTTGAGATTAATAAATTAGAGGATGCAGTTGAAACTGCAAGATTAGCTAATCATCCTGATCCTGTGATGAAAAAAATGTTTGCGGCTTGTGTTCGTAATAACAATTGGAATACTTATATAGAGCTGCATTATAAGATATTCTATGCTAAAGGTAAATTTCAGGAAGCTTTTGGTAGGCATAGAGGCTGGTGGGAGAGAAGTAATTATAAGGACTGTACATTATCCTTATTAGAAACCGGTAAGAAAGAGAAAGCATTATTGCAGTTGAGAAAACTAATAGTTGAATATGAAAACTTAGGTTTTGATGCGTATTTTAATGAGAGTTGGATAATCGAAATGATAATTGGGAGCAAAGACATAAAGCTAGCATTAGATTTTGTTGAAATTTTAAACCTTACTCAATACGAGGATCATGATTCAATACTTAAAATTTTATCGGCATTTTTAAGTGCGGAAAATACAGAATTAGTTCAACGAAAGTATGATGAAGAGTTAGAAAAGTGCTATAGCTCCACAACTAACTTCGGGTTTATTTCGGCTTCAGAATTACTCAGAAAGTCTGGAAGAAAAGAGGATTCACTTAAACTACTATACAAAGCCATTGAACTAAATAACAATGCTGAACAAAAATTAGATATATATAACGCGTTAATTGCACACGAAAAATTTGTTGACGCTGAAAAATTAATTGTTAATAATGTGGATTTGGCAGATAAACTAAAACAAATAAGTAAAGCACCATACCCTGATAAATATAAACTTACCGCCGAGCAAGTGAAATCTGAACAATGGCTATTTACTGATGTAAGTTCTATTTTGCCTGAAGAAAAGGTTAATTTAATTAAAGAAATATGCGATAAGGCAATTAAAATATTTTTGGAAGGGAAAAGGGATATTGCAGAAAAATATTTAAAATATGCAGAATCCTTTATCCCTGAAGACTCTTCTTTGAAGTCGATTGGCATGGCATATCTTGAAATTGAAATATTTGAACGTGGTAAAGCAGTAATCACAACGATTTCCTCTCCCACTGTTCGTGAGTTAGCGCTTATAAATTCGATTCACTTTTTCAATAAGATGGGCGATGTAACATCTATAACTTTATGTTATAATGAATTGTTTGAGCTATATCGACCAGATATATTAATTGAATCTATATTATTAGACGATGATCATATTCTCGCAAATTTTGATATTTTACAATTGGTTAGTGACGTACAAATTAAAAAATTAGAGGAAATAAAGATTTTATTTACTAAGGAATCCTCAGAAAATATAGAAGCTTTAATTGGTTTCATTTATTTTGCTAAAAATGATATGGCTAATGCTTTAAAAAAGATGACTGAAACCATTAATTTTTTTAAAGATTACGGGGAACGTAATGATGCTATTTCATTAGTTTCTAAGGCTCTCTATACAGTTAAAACTGATGCGAGCCTTGCTTATAATTGGATGAAAAGTTTTACTAAACCCGAAGAATGTAATTTATGTTTAAGCTCCATTTTAGAAGCCACTGATATAGAAAAGGCAGACGAGAAGTTTTTGTTGGAATATCTCCCGTTTGCCAACAGTAAGAATGCAATGAACCTTTTATTCAAACATGCTGCCTGGCAATGTTGTTATTCTGAAAAACCTGATAGAAAAATTCTTGCAGAAATAGAAAGTGTATTAGATATAGCGCATTACACTTGCTTTTTGGAGGATGAGAAAATAAAATCATCTCAAAATATTTCGGAGTGGATAATCGAAATTACGGATGAGGACGATAGGGAAGATATTTTAAGTTGGGCTGAAAAGGTAAAATCCGGCATCATGACCGAAGAAAAATTTATGGAAAGGGTGGGAAGAAATGGTTCAGCCAATGCTTGTTGAAACAATGCCACCATTTTTTTATTATTAGTTAGTTTTTTAGAGTGGGTTCTGAACTCCACTTTTAGTTTTAAAACTATTTAGCACGAAACTTACTTTAACTAATAAACAATCATTTTTCATTAAGGTCTTGATTGGTGTTGTTTTTAGATTTTTTATTTTCAGAATCTATAGCATTAAAGATTGCAAAAATAATAAACATTATGGTGGTAATTATGGAGACAATGAAGCCTTCTTTGGAAGAATCATATTTTCCTCCTAGAGCTTTATCTTTTAATTCTGAACTTGTATTAGCAAGATATATTCTATAACCTAAAAGGATAATAGAAAACATCAAGGTCATCCATTTAATTGATTTTATTATGTGCTTTTTGTCCATAGTTGTTATTTTTAAATAAACTTACTTATTAAATATATAAATATTTTTAAGCTATTACAAAACTTTTTCCTCTTGTTAAATAATTGAAGTAAATAAATAAAATTATAATTATAACTTCAAACGTTCTAAAATCTTAGAGTGATATTTTTTAATTTCTATTTTGCTACTCATCGTTGTCTAAATAAAAGTATAAAATAGAATTTATAAATTCTAATTTAATTGAATTTCAATTTGATTTCTATATTGTTTTATATCCATCAATTTTCGCTTTCAACCTCATTGGAATATACAACTTCAATACAGAAGTAGGTTTATCAAATTTCAGCAAGTTATCTTTTATACAAAATATTTGAATACCTTTTTTTAAAGATGAATTATTATACTAATTTGAATTTACTGTAAGCTATCAATTACATAATATTAGGAACGTCAGGGTAAGGTATAAAAGACTCAACAAAAATGATAAATGGATCTTTTGTAAATAAAGCGATCACAATAGTTAATACAGCGATCAATAATGCTACGCCAACATTGTTTTTAGAAATTTCATCATACTCATCTAAGTTCTTGGTTAACTTAGAAAATAAATTATATGCTGCAAAAACGATGGTTGCACCAAAACTATATCCTAAAATTAAAAACATACCTAAATATTTAAATATTTCAAACCATAACATAATAAGGGATGTGTTTCTTGTAGAAAGTAATTTGATAGTTGATGATAAGGGTTCCATGATGCCAAAAACAATGTATGAAATTGAGAATATAGTTCCACTTAAAAATATCATAAACGATAAATTTTGATAAGGATTTTGTTCATTCGTTTTTTTGAGATAAAATCTCATCAAAACTAATTTAGTTAAATAAACAGTTAGAATGCCTATGGCTAATGAAATGACTAACTCGATTAATGCAATGTTGATTTCTGTTTTCATATTTATATTTTTATTATTTATATTAGTTTGCTAATTCTACTACCCAATACCTCATATTACTACATTCGGGAGAAATGTTACCTGGCGTGAAACCTGTTGCAGTGGTTTCCCACACGTAATATTTTAATCCATTATAACTCACAAAGTCGCCACTATAATTACCTGATATGCCTATGATGCAATGTGAATATTGTTCTGAACCTAGCATAACAACATTATATCCAAATTTAGAAAGTACATGAAATAAAAATAAACTTCTTGTATCACAGTCTCCTTTAAAGTTACCAATAAATTCAACAGGCGCTTGAACGCCAAATTTTATTTTTTCTAAACATGGTTTGCCGGTTTGATGGTATTCGCTAATAAATCCGCCATATTTTAAATCTGCCTCGCGATGAGTTAAATCATGAACTAAATAATAGGGTATGTTTTGAATGGAGGTTACAACCATATCAGCAAATTGCTGACGGTTTAAATTTTCCGTTTTTCCAATTCGTGAATATTCTTTAGCTACCGAATCTAAAAAAGATTTATTTTGATTAATTAAGTTACTATATATTTGATGATAATAATCTCTAAAGTTAGTGCTATTAATCTCTAATTGGTTACGCTTAATATTTGCAATATTAAAATAATCCTTTCTAACCAATAATAATGCTTGATGAGGATTTTGATTATTATCGTTCCATTTTAAATTATGTTTTAGATAGGTTACTGCAATTGTATCTTTCTCCTTGGAATAAATAGTATCTGTTACTTCTTCTGGTTTATAATCCCATTTATCTTCATCGGTATTATCATATTCAATGTTGTCATCTTTTTTAGTGCCTTTTTTTGGATTGAAAAAATTAAATTGAGAAAGCAGAGCAATGATTGCAAACAAAGAAAGTAATCCACCTATAAATTTTAACAATCGCCCTGTTCGTGATAATAAAATAAAACCTAGACCGAGAAGTGCAAGAAGAGCTGATTTAATTGCAAAGCCATTACTCATTAACCGATAGCATGCATAAAAAAGGATTATCCAACCTATCAAATTTAAAAAATTACGTTTTGGTTGAAGTGGATTGTTAGAGCCTGGGAATCTTGTTTTCAATCCTTCTAATAACATAATTATTAAAAAGAAAATAGGCAGTAACCATGTAAATGGATTTAAACCAAATATAAAAAAAAGAGCCAAAAACACCAATACCGAAATAATAAAAGATCCAATCATTAAATTAAAAAAGTTCCGATTTTCAGTATTTTGAGGGATTACCGTTTTTGTTTTATTTTGAATAGTTTCTTCATTATTAATAGTATTTACAACTCGTGCAGTATTAATATCAATAGTTTTATTTTTTATAATATTAAAAATAGGGAGAAGTGGCTCCTTTTTTTTAATCGGTTCAATTATTTTTTTCTTTAATTTATAATAAACGTTGGCGGTATAACTTTGATGCACTTCACTGTTTATTAAAACAACTTCACCTATTTTAATATCCGTAAATAAAAGTTCATCAATTGGTTCTTGAATAAAATCTGTTTCATTGATGAATACGCGTGCCTCTTTAATTGGACTTATAAACTCATGATAAAAACCAATCTTAAGTTCATTGGAATTAAAGGGTATAACTACCTCAGAATTTCTAATATCTATGGTTTGAAAATCAAACGTATTAAAAGTATAATGCCCAGATTGATTTTTTGAGATGGATTTATAAAATCCACTGGCTGTTCCTTTTAAATATATAATTTGTTCTTTCAACCGATCTTTACTTATTTTTCAATACTTTTATTGTTTTCTAATTCTACTTCAACACGGCGGTTCATTAACCTTCCTTCCTCAGTATCATTGGGTGTTTTAGGTTCTGTTGAACCTTTACCTATTGCTTTAATTCTGCTTGAATTTACTCCTAAACTAGCTAAATAGGTTTTTACGGATTCAGCTCTATTTTGTGATAATAACAAATTTGAGTTAGCATTTCCAACATTATCGGTATGCCCAATAATTTTTGCTTTGATATCTTGATTTTCTAATAAATAAATGCCTAATTGTTCTAAATCTTTTTTTGAGGATGGAATTAAAACAGAACTGTTTGTAAAAAACTGAACATTTGGTAATGAAATAGTTCTGATTTCCTTAATTGTTTTTTTATCCACGTATGCTGAGGTATCTTTTTCTTCAATGCGACGGTCTTTATCATCAATAAAATCATCACTTGTTTTTTCATCGGTCTTAATAATATCCGAATTGTTTTTTTTATTTGTGTTACCTGAACACGTTTTTAAAAGTGTAGAAAGTAATCCTAATAAAAATAAGAGTAAAAAAATTCCTAAACAGCCATTTCTAAATATACTTAAACAACCCATACCCGGCATACATCCTCTATTCTGCTCTAAAGAAGTTCCTGAAATAAGCGGTTGATTTTTTCCACTTATTATCCTTTGAAGATTTAACAGCCGACCGCCCAGCAAAGATGAGCCTGGAAAACAACCTCTATTAGTTAGAGGTGGTTTAGATGATATGATTGTATTTGCAAGAGGTTCAACAATTATGTCTTTTATTTTTATTTCATTTTCTTTTTTAGGAATAACAACTTCCTTCTTTTCTTCAGATAACTTCGCGTATAACAATCCTTCAATAATACCATGCCTTACACCATCTATATCTTGCTGATAAGTAATAATTGGGTTCACAATACTTGCTTGAAATAGATTTAATTTTTTAGCTTTTTCTAGCGGTGACAATAAACCAACTTGAGGAAAGATTTCCACATTTGAAATGTAGGTTACTATTAATGTTAAATCACTTGCTGAAATAGAGGGTTGTGATAAAAAAAAATCCGCATCATAGAGCACTTTTCTTCCACGAAGTTCTATACTTCTCAAATCAGTAACAGGCATTTCAATCTTACCAATAATACTAGTTGAAAAACTAGATTTAAATTGACCTATTATAACCTGATTATTCATGTGTTGTAATCGTACTTTCTTTTTTTTGAAAATAATCAAATATGTTTTTTATCGCTACTTTTTTATAAGGTAAGCTGATTGGCTTATTATTATAAGGACTATCCTCATATAAACTTTGACTTATTTTGGTATATAAATATTTTTCATTTAAAATCTTTTTACACTCGTTCTTTGTTAATTTATAGTCATTTAGGATTCTGTTTTTTATTTCTAACTTATATAAATTGGCATAATTTGAATCTTTAGATACTAGTGCTCTGATATAAAATGGAATAATTAATATGAACGCAAAAAATAACATAAGCAGACACATAATTGATCTTGGATAGTTAAAAACCAAATGAAATCTATAAAACGGCAACTCAGATTTAACTAGTTGTAATTGGTATTGCTTAGTTAATATTTTATTTTCAAGAGTTAAAACACTATCCTTACTATTTAATTTAATAGTAGCTAAAAGTAATAGCGTATCAATTTTTCTTATTTCAAATTCAGTTAACCCTTTATCCATTGATGTATTTGCTTTAGCTAATTTTTGAATAAAGGCGTTCTTTTGTTTTTTTAAATTAATTATGTCGCTAGATAATATATTTAATTGTTGTTTTTTTGCTTTTAACCTGTTCTGCTGATAAGATATATTTAAAGAACTCTTATACGAATTTAAATTGCCAGTGAAATCGTCATGATTAATCATTGCAATCAATGGAACTAAAATAGTAAATACAAAGGCAGAAAAAAGGATAATGCGATACGTATTTGCAAAGTTTCTAAGCATTCGCCTCATCGTCATTTCTTCATGTAACGATACATTGATAGTAATAATTGTAAAGCGAAGAATCGAGAAATAAATAAAGCTTAAAACAACAGAACCAAAACAAGCGGAAATATAATTCTGGGTAAGTAGAAAGAAAAAATAATAAAATGAAACAACACCTAAGGACATTAAAACCAAAAAGAAAACAGACAAACGTTTATAGCGATTGATTTCTTTTGCAGAACATTGCGTTAGAATGGTTTCTTCCAATCCAAAAAGTATGGCGGCTAACATAATTTTTAATCCTCTGTATAATAACTTTCTGGATTTGTATTAATATCATCTTTTTTCTTAGTGTGCCATTTATCAATAATCACTGACGTTAAATCAGATTGTTTTTCAAGTTGCATTTTCTTGGCTTCAATTTCTTTTTCTACTTCTAGATAATCTACCCTTTCTGCATGATTAACACCATCCTTACCGTGAACTAATTGATCAATCACAACTACACCACTATGTGCTTTAAAACGTTCTTTATTATTATCAACTAAATATTCGTAAACACCTTTGTTCATCATCATTTTAAAGAAAATTGGTCCAGCTTCAATTGATAAAAGAACTAAGAAAATAAGCCAAGGTACAACACCACCAATAGCATGAGAAATATGAATTCGTTCCATTAAACCATCTAATTGATGTGCAATTAATTGATTTTTCTTATACTTTTCATCTCTTCCTTTATCTAATAAATCTACTTCATTATTTATTCTGATATACCTGTCTTTTAAGGCCGTAATTTCTGACTCTTTCGCTTTTTTCTTATCTTGAAGTTCGATTTCTTGTTTATTCAAATTTTCTTTTTGTGCCTTAGCAGCAGGCCCTTCACCAGCTTTTCCAGAGCCAATTCTTCCAGCAATTTCATCTTCTAATCGTTTTCTTCCATCTAAAATTTCAATACGTTGTTTTTCAAAATTTTGTTCAATGCCTTTTATCTCATTTTCAACTTTTGATAAATCTGTTTTTTTATTCTTCATTTGAAGATTAGTGATTGAATCTGTTTTTATATTCAAAGTCATCAAATAATCATCTTGTTTATTTTGAAGTTCTGCATTTATTTCTGTTTTAAGAATTCTAACCTCTAGTGGCGATGAGATAGCGAAACCTAAAATAATTGCAATAATAATACGAGGCAAAGCTTGAACAAATTCTTTGCCTGTTATCGCATCAGTACCATCTCCTTTACCAGTGCTTGATACAATAAAACGATCCATGTTTAAAATAATTAACCCCCAAATAATGGCAAATAATGCAGAGCCAATTACACTTGCCATATCTATTGGATCTAAATTAACAGCATCGCCTTTTGGACTAAAAATAGTATAAAAGGCATAGCCACCTGAGAACGCAGCTAATAAACCTGTACAAAAAACAATGCCGCCTATACCACCATATTTTACTCGATCAGCCATAGGGCATTGTAATAAAATTTGTCTATCAGCGCCAGCGCACCACCATAAAAATTTTGTAGCTCTAGAAACTGGTTTTGTGGTGTTGTATTCAGCTAAATAATCTTTGATTTCTTGCATAATGTTTAATTTATTGGATTGGTAAAATGTTTTTTATTGATAGGGTTTTAGTTTTTGGTTGTATAGTTTGATATTTTGTATGTAAATGTTGACCTTTTGTATTAAAAAATAAACTGGCAATTTCTGAATTATGCTTTCTGTGATTTATAATAGTACTATTTTCAATTAATGATAATTTACTTTCAATATTTTTAACATCAACTGAATGGACATTTCTTTTAATAGTATATAATGTTTTAAATCCCCAAAAATGTAATTTTTTAATTTTTACTTCAACTTGTTTTTTATTAACATGCAATGTTGTTTCACCAAAAGTATCTATTGAGTTATAATTTTTCCAAGGCAACCAACTAACCGGGTACCATAAAAATAAAAACCTTAAGTTAGGGTCTAAATTCCAATTAACATCTATCGTGCTTCCATAAAGCACATAATGGTCTTTTATTTTGAGCATATTTATAGTTTTATTATACTAATTTTTAGGTTATTTGCTCATTCAAAACCTTAAATATATTAAAAATAAAAGATTATCCAAATTTAATTGCAATAAAGCAAGCACTTTATATGTAAAAAATAGGACTCGCTAATTATTATTACCAAAGCCCAAAAGACTTCTTAGTTTTTTAAGAAATAATTCCTCATGATCACTTATAGAATCTTTGAGCCCAATAAAAGCTAGCCAATCTTCTTTTGATGATTTTGCAATTACAGTTGCATATTCAATTAGAAATTCCTTTGTGAGTAACAGTGTTTCCTGTCCTTCATTAATTTCGATAATTGATAGTGCAACTTCTAAAATATTTTCTGGTATATCTTCTTCAATTTCTGGGAATTCTTCCTTGACAAAAGCAACTAGAAATTCAGATTTCAAATATTTGGGGTTTGCCATTAAAAGATCTTCCTTATGATCTAAGGCTTCTAATTCTTTGAAATTCTGCGCACTGTCTCTCCAAAAATTAACTGAGGCTAGAATTGTGCCATTTTCTACATATTGCCTTAGCCCTGCTAAGAGAATGTAGTCATTTTGATATTTTGATTCAAGGTTCATAATTTAAATTATTCTGTTTTTAATATAAAATTTAACAGAACGTTTCAGGGCTTTTTAGTGAGGTCCCGAGCGGATTCGAACCGCTGTAGCAGCTTTTGCAGAGCTGAGCCTAGCCACTCGGCCACAGGACCATTTTATTAAAAAAATTACTAATTACTAAAAATGAATTGTAAAAGTAGGATTTATTTAGGAACTTGGCAAAATTATTATAAAACATGTTGTTTTCTTCAATACTTCTTAAGGTGCACTTAACCATCTATAAAATAATTAGGGACCGAAAAAAAATTAAAGGCTCATAAATTTTTAAAATGCCATCATATATATAAACAATAGACCTGAAACGTTGATTAAAAATGCCTAATTAAATTAAGTGGCAATATAAAACAATGTGAATCAAAAAAGTTTTGCAACGCTTTGTTTAAAAAAAAGAGAGAAAATGACTAGAATAATAATAGCAGATGGAGTTTTGCACGAAGTACCAGAAGATATGAAAAAGTCATTAAAATCTGATACTAATGTAATAGCGCATTGGAATAATCTTACTCCCATTCAGCGAAACGAATGGATTTGTTGGATTACAATTGTTAAAAAATCGCAAACTAGAGCGGCACACATTGAGCGTATGTTAGAAGAATTAGTAGTAGGAAAAAGAACCCCCTGTTGCTGGCCCGGCTGTCCGCACCGAAAACCTTCAGCTCAAAAATGGTTTAAAAAAAAGACGGATCTAAACAAAATGAATGAACAGTAAAAACTGCTCATACCCCTTTAGGCATATATACAATAACTTTCTAAAGTGGAGAGCAACAGATAAATAATATCATGACTTATTTATTACAACTGTATTAGTAATTGGATAAAATTAAAATATACGGTTAGGTTTCAATGTTGATAAAAAATATCCATTAATAATATTTAGATCAAAATTCAGAAAAGACAGTAAATTATTTAATTATCCCAAATGAAATCATGTTTTTTTTAAAATAATTTAAAAACCGTTTAGCATTATAGATTATCTCATTTATTATAAATTTATTTTACTGACAATTTTCATTAATTTTATCAAAAGCATAATTATTTCCTAATTCTCCCGATTTACTCCAATCAATACAAGCACTATTTTTTTGGCCTAACTTGTACTTTGTATTTCCCCTTTTAAAATAAGCCTCTTGATAATTAAAATCAATTTCTATAGCTTTATTGAAATCTAAAATAGCAGTCTTATAATCTCCTAGTTCGAACCTAGAATTTCCGGAATTAAAATAAGCTAAGGAATGTAATGGGTTTATTTGAACTGCTTTATAAAAATCAGAGATTGACCCTCTATAATCATCTAACTGAAACTTTGCTAAACCTCGATTATTATAGGCATCGGCAAAATCAGGATTTAATTTTAGTGCTTTATTGTAATCAGAAATAGCTGTAAGATAATCTTGTAATATGTATCTTGCAACACCAATATTATTGTAAGCTAATGGTTGTTCAGCGTTTATTTGTAATGATTTAAAATAATAATCTATAGAATTTTGATACTCATTAGCTTGAAAAGAAGAATACGCTTTTTCAAAAAATTCTATAGCATCTAATGTATTAATTTTCTGATTGAATAACTCTTTAATTTGATTTTTTTCTAATTCTAAATTACCGTTAGTTTTTATTGTTAAAAACTCTTTTTTTAATCTAGTTATTTCATCATTCGCCTCTTTATTTTTTTCTTGTAGATCCTCTAATTCTTTAGTTTTCGCTTTATCTTTTATTAAATCAAATAACTTCCTCTTTAAATCATTATTATCAACTATTATTTCAGCTTTTATGTAATAGGCCTCACCTGTCCATTTTTCTTCAATTATTTTAATACTTGTTATTCCTGCAGCCAAAGTTATTATTTTAGATTTAGTTAATTGAGTAAAAGTTAATTCACCATTAATGTTATTCTGCTCAATTTTATTTTCAAATTCACTTTGAAGATATGTGCCAATCTCTTCTAACAATGATGTCTTTACTTCCTGTAAAGCAAGTGTTCTAGAGGTTAATTTACTATCTGCTTCACCTGCATTATAAGTATAATCTCTAATAAATGTTTTTGTTTGAGAATAAAAACAAATTGAAATTAATAAGAGAAATAAAATTAGTATGTTTTTCACCGAATTAATATATAATATAATTAATACTTTGTAATTTTAGTAAATTGATTAATTCGATTAATTCTAAGTTAAAAACTTAAAATAAAAATATTTAAATTTTATAAAACTAAAAATTATTTGATTCTATTAGCTTGGATAATTATATTACCATCAGACTCTTTATATTTAATAAAATTAGAAGTTGCTGACAAAAAATAATGTTTTTTATGAATTTGTTTTTCTTCAAATCTTTTCTCTGGGTTAAAAGTAATAACGTACCAAAAATTTTTAAGCAATTTCTCTGACTTTACTATTGTATTAAAATTCAAAGTTAAAGTCCCCTCTTCATCTATAAACCAATTCCCATTTTTTAAAGTTTCCTTTGGATTAGCTAATGAGGGCGGCTTTGTTTCGGAATAATTGCCATTTTCATTAAATATAATTGTAGATCCCAGATCACTTACCCAAGTTCCATATAAATCTTTTCGATATTTAATAATAGATGAATTCGTTAACCTACCAATATCAATAATAGGTTCTGTTTTTTTAATTTCCTTAGTACTTTTTATCCCAAATGGCGTATTAGAGCATGCTCTAAACATATTATCTTGAAATTTGTTTACTTCAATAACTATTTGTGATTTATAATCTTCTTCTTTAAAGGTTTGGATGGTGTTTTTTAATACACAAGCACAAATTTCAGGGAAATCATCGATATTGAATCTTTCGGAATAATATTTTTCTGCAAAAAAAAGACAATTAGTATAAACACTATTTTTTTCTACTACAGACCAACTATTGTTAGTTTGAGAATTTAAAAATAGTTGAAAAAAAGTAAAAAGAACGAATAGATTTTTCATAGTTTAGAAAACAACAAGGTGATTATTTTTTTTAATTATTATACTTTTTCTTTTTTTAGAATTGAAGCCATCGTTTTGCCAATATCGGCAGGGCTTTCGCAAACAATAATACCGCATTCACTCATAATTTGCATTTTTGCCTGAGCTGTATCTTCTGCTCCACCAACTATTGCACCTGCATGTCCCATAGTTCTTCCTTTTGGAGCAGTTTGTCCAGCAATAAATCCTACAACGGGTTTTTTATTTCCGTTTGTTTTAATCCAACGTGCCGCTTCCGCTTCATAATTCCCGCCAATTTCTCCAATCATAACTATAGCATCTGTATCAGGGTCGTTCATTAATAATTCAACAGCATCTTTTGTGGGCGTACCAATAATTGGATCTCCACCAATTCCGATTGCAGTTGAAACTCCTAAGCCGGCTTTCACAATTTGATCGGCTGCTTCATAAGTTAAAGTACCACTTTTCGAAACAATTCCTATTTTACCTTTTTTAAATACAAAACCCGGCATTATTCCAACTTTAGCTTCACCAGCAGAAATTACACCAGGACAATTTGGTCCAATCAAACGGCAATTTTTATCTTTCAAATATTCTTTAACAGTAATCATATCTTTTACTGGAATGCCTTCAGTTATACAAACGATCACTTTAATTCCTGCATCCGCAGCTTCCATAATAGCATCTGCAGCAAAAGAAGCAGGTACAAAAATAATAGAAACATCAGCAGCAGCTTTTTGAACAGCTTCGCTTACAGTATTAAATACTGGCCGTTCTAAATGTATGGAACCACCTTTACCTGGTGTAACGCCTCCAACTATATTTGTGCCATATTCTATCATTTGGGTGGCATGAAAAGTGCCTTCTCCTCCTGTAAACCCTTGAACTATTACTTTTGAATTTTTATTTACTAATACTGACATTTTGTAATTTTTTTGAATCACGAATATACTTAAAATTTAAACTTTTACAAAACTTAATTAAACATAAAATCAGAATTATATAATAATTATATGCGATAAAAGGTATATATTAAGCTCATAATTTATGGATACATTTATTGAAATATATACAGATGGGGCCGCAAGAGGCAACCCAGGGCCTGGTGGTTATGGAGTCGTTTTAAAGTATAAAAATTTTCGTAAAGAAATTAGTGGTGGTTTTAATCATACAACAAATAATCGGATGGAACTAATGGCAGTTATTATTGGTTTAGAAAGTATTACTCAAAAAGATTTATTGGTTAAAATTTATTCTGATAGCAAATATGTAATAGATTCGATCAATTTAAAATGGGTTTTTAGATGGCAAAAAAATGGGTTTAAAAATAAAGCGAATCCCGATTTATGGCTGCGATTATTAAAATGTTACAATATAAAAAAACATGAATTAATCTGGGTAAAAGGTCACGCAGATAATATTGAGAATAACAGATGTGATGAATTAGCAGTTCAAATTTCAAAAAATAATAACCTTCCAGTAGATGAAGGATATGTTTTTTAAAAGTTTAACGAGTTCTTAAATCATAATAAATTAAACCTTGCTTCCAAAAATCTATTGCATTTTGCCAAATTAGTTTATAAATAAAAGAGCGTTCTAGAACATAATCATTATTGCTATATGGATTATCAGTTTTATTAAAAATAAAACGCAAAGCTTCAGGATTAGATGCATTACCGTAAACCCAAATTTCGTCTTTTTTATTTCTATAAATTGCTGAAGGTTGGCCAAAAACAATATAAATCATCCCTCTATCTGTTTTCCAACCTTGAGTATAACTTGTATAATATTTGTTTGCATCATATACTCTTCCGTAATAAAGTTTAATTAGTTCTCGGGCTCTTTCATTACTTCCACCAATAGATAACCAAAAATTATCAATTGCTTCTTTTTTTTCAATTGAATTTTTACATTTATCAAATTCTTCTTTATTCATGATATAACTTGTACAGTTAATCATTTCTTCAGTATTAATTATTCCAGGAAAAGTTTGGTTGTAACAATATAAACTCAATCCTTCATTATTATCTTGATTAAATTTTACTTGTAAAAACCCACAACTAGGCATAATCAACTGGACTTCTGAAGAATCTAATAATCTTTGAAAGGAAGTATCCGGCTTATATTTTAATACATCTGCCTCTTTTATTGAAAATGGAGGCACGGCTTGTTCAAAATCTTTATTAAAACAATCAACGTATATTCTATTAATCGAGGGCTTAAAAAATTTGATATTAATAGTATCGAATGGTAAAAGATTCGGTTTATATATAATTTGATGATTTTTAATTAATAAAAAATTCTGTTTGCTATAAGGACTTATTCTATCTATTGGTAAATAGAACTGATATTTATTTTTTTTATTGGCATCAATTACTTCTAATTGTAAATTATAATTTTGATGAAGATTTGTTTTAATTTTAAAATTATAATAAATTGCTTTTCGTGAAGCCAATCCTTCATCGGCTCGATCAATAATAAAATAAGAACCCTGTTCTAGTTGACCTTTGTTATTAGAATCATAAAATAATTTATAGTTAATATTTAGTTCTGCGTAAAAAACCAACCCAGTATCGGTTCGTTTATATAATAAATTCTCTTTATTTATTTCAAGAAAAACATTTGTTATTGAATCATTTATATGATAAGCAATTGGATTAACTTCAATCACGTCATTTTTATTGTTTTGGGTAATGATAGAAGATTGACTAAAGTTTTCATCCTGTATTTTACAAGACATAAAAAAAGACATAAAAAAAATATAGCTTACATATATCAATTTATTTCTCAAGTGATTAAATTTAATAATAAAACTTATATTTGCTTAAGTTGAATATAAAATCAAATATCTTAAAAATAATAGGAATAATTACGGCTATTCTATTAAGCTTTTTATTTTTTAAAATATTGATTTATATTACTATTTCTTTTGTAGTATTTTTAATTGGTTATCCTCTCAAACAAAAATTAAATAGTATTCGCTTTTTTGGAAAAAAACTACCGAACAGTATTTCTTCTTTTATAACTCTTTGCTTAATATTTAGTGTATTTCTTGGCGTGTTTTTTTTAATAATTCCTCCGCTAATTAAAGAAATTACTTTTTTATCAGAATTAAAATTTTATGACGTTTTAAATAATCTTTTAAATCAATTTCCTAATTTAAAACAAGTATTTTTAAAAGTAGGTAGTGAAGAAGATCTAAAAAATAGTTTATCACTTAAATTAACTCAATTACTTAATACATCAAATATTGAAGATGTTTTTAAAAACATCTTCAAATATTTTGGTTCTTTTTTAGGTGGGGCTTTATGCACTTTATTTATTAGTTTTTTTTTATTAAAAGATATAGAACTAATTAAAGAAAATTTATTAGCTATTTTTCCAACTAAAAATGAAAAATCTATTCGCGAAATTTTAAAATTAAGTAAAAAAATGCTTAGCAATTACTTTATTAGTTTGATAATAGATATGTTTATTGTTGGGGGGACAATAATGATTTTTTTGACGCTATTTGGAATAAAAAACGCATTATTAATCGCATTTTGTGCTGGAATTTTGAATATCATTCCTTATATCGGTTCAATAATTACCATGATTATTGCAGTTTGTTTAGGAGTTAGCAACTGTATTAGTATTGGTAGTTACGAATCTATTGGCCCAACAATCCAAACTATATTTTTTACATTATTAAGTATAAATTTGATTGATGCTTTAGTTCTGCAGCCCTATCTTTTTTCTAATTCTGTAAAAGCTCACCCATTAGAAATTTTTATTGTTACTTTATTGGCTGGAACACTTGGAGGTATCTTTGGAATGGTTGTGGCACTTCCATTATACACCATTATTAGAATTATTGCCAAACAGTTTTTCACGAACTTTAAATTTTTAAAAAAAATATCTGATTCCATCACTAATTAAATATGGAAACCACCCTACACTTTTTAAAAAAATTAAAAATTAATAATAATAGAGAATGGTTTGATTCTAATAAAACCGAATACCTGGCTTCGAAAGAAATATTTGAAGAATTTGTGTCAGAACTCATAAAAGGAATAAATAAATTTGATAAAAAAGTATCTTTAGATTTAAAACCAAAAGATTGTACTTTTAGAATCTATAAAGACGTTCGTTTTTCAAAGGACAAAACACCCTACAAAAATAATATGAGTGCCAGCATTAACCCGGGAGGAAAAAAATCAAATATTCCAGGATACTACTTTCATCTAGAGCCCGACGCGTGTTTTTTAGCTGGTGGCGTTTATATGCCAATGCCAGATGTCCTAAAAGCTATTAGACAAGAAATTGACTATAATCCGCTCCCTTTAATAAATGTTTTAAAATCAGCTAGCTTTAAAAAAGAATTTAATGGCTTAGATGAAGAAGATAAATTAAAAAATCCACCTAAAGGATTTAATAAAGACCATGCGCATTCTGAAATTTTAAAAAATAGACATTTTATTGTTAGCCAGAAATTTGAAAATAAAGTTATTCTTAAAAAAGATGGTTTATCTAAAACTTTAGATTCATTTAAAGCCATGTATCCATTTTTAGATTACTTAAGAAAAGCTATTGGATAAAATAAATAATAAAACTATTTAATAGCCTTTAAACTTAAGTCTAGACTTTTTATATGATGCGTTAAGCATCCAACGGAAATAAAATCAACTCCACATCTTGCATATAAATTAATGTTTTTTTCAGAAATGCCTCCAGAAGATTCAACTTCATATAAACTATTAATTAATTTTACAGCCTGTTTAGTCTGTTTGGGAGAAAAATTATCTAGCATAATTCGCTGAATACCCCCATGAGTTATAATTTTTTTAACATCGTCTATTGTTCTGGCCTCAATTTCAATATCTAATTTTTTTTTATTTTCTTTGAGATACTTTTTTGCATTATCAATGGCTTGATTAATTCCACCAGCAAAATCGATATGATTATCCTTAATCAAAATTTTATCAAATAAACCAAATCTATGATTGATGCCTCCACCAATCATCACGGCCCACTTCTCAAAAAATCTAAATCCCGGAGTGGTTTTGCGTGTATCAAGTAAGAGTGCTTTTGATCCTTTACATAAATTATTAAAAAAAAATGTTTTAGTTGCAATTCCACTCATGCGTTGCATAATATTTAAAATTAATCTTTCTGCTGTAAGTAATTTTTGAATATTTCCTTCAACGAAAAAAACAATGTCTCCTTTCCTAACTTTCTCACCATCATGAATAAAAATTGATACTTTTATGTTTTTATCGATTAATTTAAAGATTTTTTGTGCTGCAAATACACCTGCTATAATTCCATTTTCTTTTGCTAAAAGCTGCATCTTGCCTTTTTTGGTTTTTGGAATAATAGAAAGTGAAGTATGGTCGCCATCGCCAACATCTTCCTTTAGAGCATCTATTACGAATGATTTGAAATTAAAAATAGATTGGTACTGTTTAATAAAATCTATCATTATATTTTTTACTTAGGTTAGGAATAATAATAATGTTCTCCATAGAAATAATCATTAATTTTATATTGATTCACAAATTTAATACTTTTCTTCATTTTAAAATCATGAAAATCCTGCTACTTCAAATAGACAAAACACAAAACAGTTATTTGAGCGAAGGAATAGAAATATATACTAAACGGTTAATAAACTATTCGAGCTTTGATATAAATACAATTCAAATATCAAAAAATATAAGGAAGCGAAGCGTTCTAGAACAAAAATTAGAAGAGACAAAACTTATACTTCAACAAATACAAAATGATGATTTTTTAATTTTACTAGACGAAAATGGAAAAGAATTGAATTCAATTGAATTTTCTGATTTTATTTTAAAACAACAAAATAGATCGACAAAACGTATAATTTTTATAATTGGTGGTCCTTTTGGCTTTGATACTAAACTATACGACCGTGCAAATTATATATTATCCTTATCAAAAATGACGTTTTCGCATCAAATGATAAGACTGTTTTTTGTAGAACAATTGTACAGAGCTTTTACTATTCTGAAAGGTGAGAAATACCACCACGAGTAATTATTTATTAATCAAAAAACATCCAAGTAATTCCAAATCTGAATGCTCTATCCGTTTGAAAATAGCCTTTAACAAATGAATAATTATTTCCTACTGATCCTTGTAAAACATTTTCAACTTTAAAGAAAAAAGAAACTGGATGAATTCTAGCATTTAAGTAGATGTCTAAAAATGGATAAAATTGTGTTTTAAAAGATTCATTTTGTAAATAGAATACTTGAGTAGAGGGCATATATCCATACGCTGAAAAAGATTGATATGACTGTAATTGAGACCCGAATTGAAGCTGCAAATTATTTTGAAAAAAAGTACTAGAATAAAATAAATTTAGCGTACTAATATTTTCAGGCATGCGGATATATTCTTGTTCGGTAGACTTTTGATAAACATGATTAATTACTATTCCTAAATGTCGAAAAAAGATTTTAGAAAAAGTTAAAGAGAAACCTATATTTTCAATTTGGTGATGATATTGTTGAGGGTTTGCTAAACTATCAAAGTATAAAAAGTGATTAAAAGATTTATAAAAAAAATTGCCATTAATCAGCTTTCCACCTTCAATACCAATTAAAGCTTGAAATTGTTGTTGTGATTTAAACTTATTATTTTGCCACACAAAATGATTGCTTATCCAATTGTTATAAATATAATCTGGATTACGATTTTCGTAAAGGGCATTAAAAAATAATTTTTGCTTGTTTTTAGTATTTATAATTAGTTCAGAATTTTGTTCGACTTTATAATTACCCATATTTGGCCCAGAAAAAATATAATCAATATTGGCGTATGTTTTAAAGGATGAAAATATCTTCTGGACAGAATCATTTTTAAATTTTTTATTTAAAATAGAAACTTCGCCCCGAATAAAATGATTTATAAAAACACTATCTTTATTTTGCCATATTTGGTTAAATTCATTTCGATATCCAAATGAAATATTTTTAGTTTTTGATTCATTTTCAAAAACATATAAAACATCGTTAATCCATTGTTTCACATTTGAACTATCAGAGGTCTTGTTACTATCTAAATTAAAAAAATTATAATATTTATCTTCCTTTATATATCTATCTTTATATTTATAATTATTTGATACCCTTTTTGATTTTAGTTGCAAATAATGATTATTGCCATAAATTGAATCTTTTGTTTTATTTATTCGAAACCAAGGGTTAAACATAAACTGAGTTTCTTGATTATTTCGAGTAGCATTAGATAATTTTACTGTCATTAGTTTTTTATCTATAAGAATAGTCGAATCATTTAGTATTTCGTTGCTAATACCACCATTTTCTTGGTTTTTATTAGAATTATTTAATATGAAGCCATAAAATCCGAATCGTTCGTTAAGAGAAGTGAAATTAGTAGTAAAGAAAACATTATTTACATAGGATTGTTGTTTTATATAAAAACCCTGCGAACTGTATCGATTAAATTTTAGACCTACATTTAATCTATTTTTAAAAGTTTGCGCAAAAAGTAATTTAAAGATTTGTAACTCTTTAGAACCTGCAATTCCTGTTAAACTTGCATAAGGACCATTTGTTTTGTAATATGTAACTTGATCTTGATTAAACTGATCGTTTGAATAAGCTTGTTGAAATAAATTAAACCCAATTTCACTAGTTCCATAATTAATTAAATAATTTGGAGAAGGTAATCCAATATTACCCATAAAATTACGCGGAGAAAAATCACTTAATTTTATTAATGTAGTATCTTGGTAATAATCAGAAAAATGAGTAAGTAAATTATTTTTTTCTTTTTTTCTTTTTAGATAATCTGGTTCTGTAGAAAAAAATACTTGTGCGAAAGAACTATTCGAATAATTTATAATTAAAAAAATAACGTAAAAAAAAATATACTTTCTGGGCAAAAATATTTTTTTTACTAAATCGAACATTCTAAAATAATTATAAAAAGTAAAACTAATAAAATTACATTTAACGTGATATAAATAAAGTTAAATAAAAAAACTCAACTTAAATTAAGCTATAAATACTATCGAAAATTATTTAATGCCTGGATTGCCAGCTCATAATTAGGCTGAATTTTTAAACACATGTTGTAATCTGCTTTTGCACTTTCTTTTTGTTTTAATAATGAATAAGCATATCCCCTCGCAAAATAAGCTTCTATGTAGCTTGGATTTACTTCGATAGCTTTAGTTAAATACTCTATCGCTTTTTGATTATCTTTTTTAAATTCGAGATAAATAGCTCCTAAATTGTAGCAACAATTTTGGCAATTAGCATCCGATTTTAAGCAATTTTTATATTCTGATATAGCCTCATCAATTTTCCCTAAATCTTGTAATAATTTTGCGCGCGCATATTTTACAGTTTGATTGGTAGGATTAAGTTTTATTACATTATTATAATAATCAAATGCAATAGGGTTTTTTCTTGATGCATAGATTACACCTAAATCATAAAATGCATCTTCAAATTTATTATCTTGTTCAATAGCTGTTTCCAAACTTGAGATTGCTTTGGAGGTGTCGCCACTTTCTCTATAAATAGAGCCTTTTAGAAAATATGCTTTCGCTAAATTCTCATCTATTCTTAATGCTTTATTAACATACTCTATTCCTTTTTGATATTTCTGAACAAAAAAATATAATTCAGCTAATTTTAACAAGCCTTCTGTATTTTCAGGAAATTTTTTCTCAATGATTTCTAACAATTCTTTTGCCAAACGAGTACTGTTTTGAGAAAAATAAACGTCAACTAAAGTGAGATAAAAATTTGATTGAGTACTGTCTAATTTAATTGCCCGCTTAGCATCATTTATTGCTTCGTTTATGTATTTTATTTTTAAATACACCAATGCTCTTTTATTATATAGCGCTGGTTGATCGGGATTCTCTAAAAGCTGTTTATTTATATCCTTTAATTCGGGAGAATTTAATTTTATACTTATACTATCAGCTTTTTTATTTTCTTTTTCGAGCTCTTCTTTATCTATTAAATTTGTTTGGCAGCTCGAAATAAACAAAACAAAACAAAATAAAATAAAAATTTTAAAATAAATATTTTTACATTTTTTATTCACCCTATACTTATGTTATAAATCATTTGCATTAGCAATTAATTCTGCCACATCGAGCACTTTAGTTTGTCCTTCTTTATTAAAATGTTTTACGCCATCAGTCATCATAGTATTACAAAATGGACAAGCAACAGCAATCACATCAGGCTTAAGTTGTAATGCTTCTTCTGTACGTTCAATATTTACTTCTTTATTTCCTTTTTCTGCTTCTTTAAACATTTGAGCACCTCCGGCACCGCAACATAAGCCTTTAGATCGACTGCGTTTCATTTCAACTAATTCTGTATCTAAACTCTCTATTACTTTTCGGGGGGCTTCATAAACATCATTTCCTCTACCTAAATAACATGGGTCATGAAAAACAATTTTCTTTCCTTTAAATTCTCCACCTTGAACCTTAAGTTTACCTTGATCAATTAATTCTTGAACTAATTGTGTATGATGAATAACTTCATAATTACCTCCTAAAGCCGGATATTCATTTTTTATTGTATTGAAACAATGTGGGCAACCAGTTACAATCTTTTTTATTTCGTAACCATTTAAAATAGAAATATTTTGCATGGCTTGCATTTGAAATAAAAACTCATTACCAGCTCGCTTCGCAGGATCACCAGAACAACCTTCTTCGGTTCCTAAAATTGCAAATTTAATATTAACATGATTTAATATGCGAACTATTGCCTTAGTAATTTTTTTTGCTCTATCGTCAAAACTGCCGCTACAACCTACCCAAAATAAAATTTCAGGTGTTTCGCCTTTAGCAATCATGTCTGACATGGTTAAAACTTTTATTACTGTGTTACTCATTAATTTATTATTTAATTTACATCATTTATCCAATTAGCTCTGTCAGCTTGAGCAAATTGCCATGGTGCAGAGTTATTCTCTATATTACTATACATCCCGTTTAATTCAGTTGGGCTTTGACTTTCTTCCATTACTAAATATCGTCGAATTTCTATAATAATTGCCAAAGGATCAATGTTAATAGGACATTCTTCAACACATGCATTACAAGTATTACAGGCCCAAATTTCTTCTGTTTTTATATAATCACCTAATAAAGATTTACCATCATCTATAAATATTCCTTTATTGGCATCCATATTTTTTCCAACTTCTACCATTCTATCTCTTGTATCCATCATTATTTTTCTTGGCGAAAGTTTTTTACCAGTTATATTTTGTGGGCAAGCCGATGTGCACCTTCCGCATTCGGTACAAGTATATGCATCCAATAAATTTTTCCAATTTAAATCCTTTATATCCTTTACACCAAAACGCAAAGGATTATTTTGGTCTGTTTTTGGCTGATAAGATGGATTAAAATTTGGAGCAACAACGTCAGTTACAGAATCTAATGTTGTAAATTCTCCTTTTGATTTTAAATTTGAGAAATATGTATTTGGGAAAGCTAAAAGAATGTGTAAATGTTTAGAGAAAGGCAAATAGTTTAAAAAAGCGAAAATACCTATAATATGAAACCACCAAAAAAAACGTTCGATTAAAATTAAATTAGGTAGAGAAAAACTACTTAGCATAGGAACAAAAAATTGACTTACAGGAAAACTTCCAGCAGAATGATAATTTGGATGATGTTTTAATTGTAAATTTTGATCGGCTGCATTCATTAAAATTAATGCGGTCATTAAAAACATTTCGGCAATCAAAATTGTATTGGCATCTAATTTTGGCCAACCATTTAATTCAGCATTCATAAATCTTTTAATTTTTAAAACATTTCTTCTCAACCAAAAAACAACCACACCAATAAATACACCAAGGGCTAAAATTTCGAAAAATCCTATTAAGAAATTATAAAATTTACCTAACATATGAAAAGAACGATGTGTGTTAAAAATCCCATCTACAAACATTTCTATCACTTCAATATTGATCAATACAAAACCAACGTAAACTAAAATATGCATTGCAGCACTGGCAGGGCGAGAAAACATTTTTCTTTGACCTAAAGCCAAAAGAATCATTGATTTTATACGTTCGGATTTTTTATCATTGATATCAATATTTTTCCCAATAAAGATATTTCTTCTTATTTTTTTAATATTTAAATAAAAAAAAGTTGAGGCTCCAATTAGAAGAATACAAAAAACGATTGAACTAATCATGTTAATTTTTTGTTTGGGTTTTGTCTTTTTTTCCAAAAATAGAAAAATCAACATAACGCTTTGGATTTGCTTTAATATCTTTTAAAAACTTATCTAAATCTTCGGCAGATTTATTAAGATTTATATAGAGAGAATCGTTTTTAATTAATTTACCTAAAGTACCTTGCCCTTGATTTATTTTACTTAATAAAATATTTAATTCTTTTACTGATTTTTCAGCATTAGCAACAGCCGATTTTAATTGTGACTTTGAGAGAGAATCAGTGATATTACTCACATTAGATAAAATAGAATTAATTTTTGATTCACTTTTACTAAGATTTAACGAAATAGAACTGAGATTATTTAAAATAACTGAAATTTTTGGCTTTTCTGTAATAATTAAATTATCTAATTTAATGGCTGTTTTTTCTAATGTTAAAATGGCATTTCTAAAACTAAGAAATGATTGATCAATATTTTTTCTGGCATCTGCATTTAGCATTAATTTAGCAACCGTCATCACACTATCGATACTTCCAATCAAAATTTCTGCTTTTGCCTGAAGTGGTGCTAATTGTTTATTAAAAGACTCCTTTAAACCCTGCTCTGTTGACGAAATCAAAGTATCTCCATTTTCGACAAATTCAGTTTTATCGCTTAGAATTATTTCCACAGCTTTTGATCCCAACAAATCTGCAGAAACTAATCTTGCTATTGAATTTTTAGGAATCTTAATGTCTTCTTTTAACAAAAATTTAACCAATACTTTAACTTCACCACCAATGTTTACAAGTGAAATATCATTTATATTGCCAACTTTATAACCTTTTATTAATAATGAATTAGCAGTAGTTAAATTATCTATTTTGGGATAGAGTGCATATAGATAATATTTACGAGAAAATAAGTCGGTGCCTTTTAAGAAGCTAATACCCCATACAAAACCAATGATTGTAAGTACAGCAATAATTCCTATTTTAAATTCTTTACTTAACTTCACAAAAAATAAACAGTATTTAGAGTATAAATGTAGCTATTTTTATTGAGTTTAAAAATACCGATTATGAATGAAAAATTAAAGAACGAGGCCTTGAATCGATTGAGTGTTAACGAATTTAAAAGTGCAATAAAACAACCCATCATTGTGGTTCTTGATAATGTTAGAAGTTTAAATAATGTGGGCTCAGCTTTTCGAACAGCAGACGCTTTTTTAATTGAAGAAATTATACTCTGCGGATTAACTGGAACTCCTCCAAACAAAGAAATAGAAAAAACTGCTTTGGGAGCTACATCTTCGGTAAAATGGACTTATTTTCAAACGACCCTTGATGCTATTGCCGAATTAAAACAGTTGGGTTACAAAACTTTTGCGATTGAACAAGCAAAAAATAGTATTAAACTAAATTCATTTAATGGCACACATAAAAAAATTGCATTAATATTTGGAAACGAAATTTATGGAGTAGATCAAGACGTAATTAATCAATGTGAAGAGGTAATTGAAATACCTCAAGCAGGAACAAAACATTCTTTAAATATTTCGGTTAGTATTGGTATTGTGTTATGGGAATTAATGAGGGGTAAAATTTAAATTAATTATTCGTTCATTAATTTATTTTGAAGTCTTATGCTTTCTTCGTGAAGTAAAATGCAAATTTTTTCGATGTGTTGTCTTGAAACCCCAATTTTATCAGCCCACTGAACCCTTGTTCTCAAAATCTCTTGCCATCGCCCTAATTGAAAAATGGTAATATTTTGTTCTTTTTTATGTATAGCAATTTTCTCAATTATTTGCATTCTCTTTTTCAAAACATTCAATAATTCATCATCTATTTCATCAATAATTTTTCGAAAATCTGATAATTTATTAGTTATTAATTCATCTTCGGATAGCTGGTTTCTTAAAACCAATTTAGAAATAAGTTGATTAAGTTGGCTTGGAGTATATTGCTGACTTGCGTCACTTAAAGCTAAGTCTGGGTTATAGTGAGTTTCAATCATTAACCCATTCATTCCTAAATCAAGTGCTTTTTGTGATACAGATGGAATTAACTCTTTATTACCGCTAATGTGACTTGAATCACAAATAATTGGCAAATCAGGAAACAAAGTTCTAAGTTCTATTGGGATTTGCCAAAAGGGCTTGTTACGATATTTTGTTTTTCCGTAGTAATGAAAACCACGATGAATAGCCGCTATTTTTGAAATACCTGAATTATAAATGCGTTCAATGGCTCCAATCCATAATTGTAAATCAGCATGAATAGGGTTTTTTATCATAACTGGAACATTTATACCTTTTAATGCATCTGCAATTTCTTGAACACTAAAAGGGTTTGCAGTTGTTCTGGCTCCTATCCAAAGAACATCAACTCCATACTTTAAAGCCATTTCGGTGTGTTGAGCGTTCGCCACTTCCACTGTAATTTTAAATCCAAATTGTTTTTTTACTTCAGTTAACCATTGCAAAGCCTCTTCGCCTTTACCCTCAAATGAGTTCGGACGAGTTCTTGGCTTCCAAACACCAGCTCTAAATAAAGATACTTTATTAATCTCTTTTAACTGCTCAGCTGTTTTCAAAAGCTGTTCTAAGCTCTCAGCACCACAAGGGCCAGATATAATTAAAGGTTCATTTATACTTGGCAGCCAAGTTTTTATCGATTCAAATTGCATGATACAAAAACAAATAAAAAGGCATTTAGTTTGAAAATGAAAATTACCCTTTTTAAGGTATTAAAAAAACAAATGTTCTGAATTAATTTTAAACTATGATCCATAAAAAAAATGAAACAAATTTATTTTTTCAAAACAATTGTTCAGTAAATTGTTTAATAGGATTATATAAAAAGAAAAAAGAATGCTGCCGTAAATTTAAAAAAGGCAACCGTTGTAAAAAATGCCCAGGAAAATTGTAAGTTTTTTTCTTTAATAATACAATTTCAATTGTTCGTTTAATTGATTCAAACCATCTACTGCAGTTGATTTAATATGATTTAAATATTTAATATAATCAAGTTGAAAGTCATTTGGATCAATTAGCCACTTTGGCACCTCTTGTGAAACAAAATTTAAAATTCCTGCTGCCGGATAAACATTTAAAGACGTTCCGATTACAATAAAGAAATCGGCTTGAGCAGCTAAATAATTTGCTTGATCCATTAGTGGAACTAGTTCGCCAAACCAAACAATGTGTGGCCTTAGTTGGCTTCCTTTTTCACATAAATCACCAATTTTTAATTCCCAATTTGTTACTGGATAAATTAATTCAGGGTCAATTTCACTTCTTACTTTCATTATTTCTCCATGAAGGTGCAACACATTTTTACTACCTGCTCTTTCATGAAAATCATCTACATTTTGGGTAACTACATTTACATTAAATTTTGATTCTAGGTCGGCAATAAAATAATGAGCTTTATTTGGGCTTGCTGCAATTACTTGCTTTCGTCTAGCATTATAAAATTCATTAACTAATTCTTGATTTTTTTTCCAAGCTTCTGGAGTTGCTACATCTTCGATTTTATAGTTTTCCCATAAGCCCCCAGCATCTCTAAATGTTTTAATCCCACTTTCGGCACTAATGCCTGCTCCGGTAAAAACGACTACTTGTTTTTTTAACATAAATTTTGTACTTATAAATTCTCTTTAATGAACTTAAGCATTTTAGTATAAAGATGTAAACGGGTTAAGCCTCCACTGATTCCATGATTTTTATTGGGATAAACCATAAAATCAAAAGGAATATTATTTTTTATTAATGATGAAGCTAGTTCCATACTGTTTTGAAAATGCACATTGTCATCGCCACTTCCGTGTATGAGCAAGTAGTTTCCTTTAATTAACTTTACAAAATTAGAAGGCGAATTATCTTCATAACCGCTTGTATTATCTTGTGGTTTTCTTAAAAAACGTTCGGTATAAATATTATCATAATATTTCCAATTTGTAACTGGAGCTACAGATATTGCAGTTTTAATTACATCGGCTCCTTTAGATATCATTAGGGCAGCCATGTATCCTCCATAACTCCATCCTTGAAATCCTATTCGCGTTTTATCAACATAAGGCAAATTACCTAAATATTTTGCCGACGAAATTTGATCTTGTGTTTCTAAATTTCCTAATTGTAAATACGTACTATGTTTAAATTTTCTTCCACGTCCCAAAGTTCCTCGACCATCTACACAAGAAACAATATATCCTTGTTGGGTTAATAATTGATGCCAAAGATATTCTGAATAAGCCCAAGAATTATTACAAACGTTGCTTCCAGGGCCTCCATATGCATACATGTATACTGGATATTTTTTTGTGGAATCAAAATTAGCAGGCTTCATTATCCAACCATTTAATTCAGTTCCATCAGGAGTATTAAATTTATAAAATTGTTTAGTCGTAAATTGATAATTTTTCATTTTATCTATTAATAAACTGTTCGCTTCTAATACTTTTATTAATTTTCCATTAATATTATATAGCTCATATAATGGAGGGGTATTCGCATTACTATAACTTGATATGTAATATTTAAATCCACTAGTAAAATTAAAATCTGTAATCCCAGTTTTATTAGACAACCTTCTTTTGTCTTTACCGTCTAATTTAATACTGTATACATCACGATTAATAGCGACATTTTCGGTAGAAACATAATATAGAGTGTTAGTTGATTCGTCGAACCCTTTAAATTCTGTCACATCCCAGTTTCCTTTTGTAATTTGATTAATTAATTTTCCATTTAAATCGTAATAATACAAATGATTATACTCATCATTTTCACTTGTAATAATAAAGCCCTTATTACTAATAAATTTTAGATCGTCGGTAATATCAATATAGGTTTTACTTTCGATAGAATGAATTAACTTTGTTTTTCCAGAATAAACATTAGCGAATAAATAATCTAATTTATTTTGTAAACGATTTAATCGTTGAATGCATAATTCGTTAGAATTATTAGTAAATTGAATACGCGGAATGTATATATCAGTATTTGATCCTATATCTACATTGATTTCTTTTTTATCTAGTGTATTATAAATATGAACACTAACAATTGAATTATCCTCACCAGCTTTTGGATATTTAAACGTGTATTTATCAGGGTACAAATCACCTTTATAATAATCCATCGAAAATTCTTTTACCCTAGCTTCATTAAATTTAACATAAGCCAAAAACTGACTGTTACTATCCCAATCAAAGTAATCAGCTTTGGAAAATTCCTCTTCATAAACCCAATCTGCCCATCCATTTTTTATTTTATTATCTTCTCCATCATTTGTAATAATACCCTCTGAATTATCTTGTAAATTTTTTATATATAGATTGTTTTTTTTAACAAAAGCAAGTTTTTTCCCATCAGGTGAAAATTTTGGAAACATTTGTTTTTCACCCTGACTTAATTGTATGGTAAATTTAGTTGCCAAATCAAATACATAATAATTTGCTTTTGGGGAACGTCGATAAACATTTTCTTTATTTTCAAATAGCAAAATTTTATCTTCATTAGGACTAAATTGATAGGTACTTAAATCTATAAACTTACCTGCAAACTTTACGTCATTACCATTTATTAGTTCTTTTATTTTTTTTCCTGATTTCAAATCATATTTACATAAAGTAACAACTCCATCTGAAGATGCTTCAATGTCTGCATAAGTTAAGCCATCTTTCATCACATTAAAACTTTGTGGTGATTTAGAGGAAAAAGTATATTTAGACCAAATATCTTCTAATGTAATTTTTTGTTGAGAATAAAATACTAAAGGTAAAGCCAGAATTAAAATGATACACTTTTTCATATTCGATTTTATGTTCGTGAATTTAAGAATTTAATTTTTTTTAATAAAATTTTAACCGTGATAAACTCGAGAAAAAATTATTAATCCATTTTTTATCTGCAATACTTCTCCTACTAATAAATCTTGCTCAGCTTCTACATGGCGCGTATATTCCATAAAAACTTGTTCTTCATCGGCAATTATATTTTTTACTTCGTAATTCAAACTTGGTAATCGATTGAAAGCATCTTGCCACCAATTTCTTAATAAATCTTTTCCTTTAATTAGCCCATTGGTTTCAGGATTTTTAATTTTAAGTTTCGGGCTATAATGTTGTGCATTTTCATCATAAAGTAATAATAAATCTTCCAAATTCTTTTCATTAAAAGCTTTAAACCATTTTTGAGCAATTTGTTTGTTTTCTTTTGCATGCATAGCTTATCTTTATCAAAAATTTAATATGCTAAAAAACACTTTTATTTTTACTCTTGCAATTCTATTTTCCTGTTCTCCAAAGAAAGAAATGGTTGATTTAATTATTCATCATGCAAAAATATGTTCAGTGGACTCAACTTTTACTTTTTATGAAGCCATGGCTATTAAGAATGGAAAGATTCTTGAAATTGGTAAAAATCAAATTATTTTAAATAATTATGAATCAGAGCAAACAATTAATGTCAACGGAAAGTTTATTTTTCCTGGGTTTATTGATGCGCATTGTCATTTTACTGGTTATGCAACTGATCTTTGGAAGTGTGACCTCACCGGAACAAAATCTTTTAAAGAAATTCTTGATAAAATAAAAGATTATAGTATAGATGCTCCTATGTATTGGATTTATGCTCGAGGTTGGGATCAGAATGATTGGGACCTAAAAGAATATCCAAATAAAAAAGAATTAGATAAATTATTTCCTTCACGCCCTGTGTTTTTAAAACGAGTTGATGGTCATGCTGCCATTGTTAATCAAGCGGCTTTAGATTTATTTGGAATAAATAAAAAAACAAAAGTAAAAGAAGGTAGTGTTGAATTAAAAGATGGAAAACTTACTGGGATATTAATAGATAATGCTATGGATTTAGTTGATAAAAAAATTCCAATAATTTCGGATAGTCTGGCTAAAAAATATTACAAAGTAATAGAAAAAAAATGTTTTAGTTTTGGATTAACACAAGTACATGATTGTGGGGTAAGTGAACAAACTATTGAATTAATTGACCAAGAACAAAAAGATGGTAAATTAAAAATAAAAATTTTTGCTTTGTTACAAGATGAGCCTTCTTACTATGAAAAATGGTTAAAAAAGGGTGTCTATAAAACAGAACGTTTAACTGTAGGTGGCTTTAAACTTTATGCAGATGGGGCTTTAGGAAGCAGAGGGGCTTGTTTATTAAAATCTTATACTGATCTGCCAAATTGGAAAGGCTTTTTATTAAATGATAGCGATCGAATGTATGAGATTGCACAAAAAATATACAAAAGCAATTTTCAGCTTTGTACTCATGCTATTGGAGATAGCGCTAACAGACAAATATTAAAAATTTATGCCTCAACTTTAAAAACTAAAAACAATAAACGATGGCGCATCGAACATGCACAAGTATTAAACAAATCAGATTTAAACTATTTTGATAAGTACAGCATAATCCCTTCTGTTCAGCCTACTCATGCCACTAGCGATATGTATTGGGCAAAAAATAGATTAGGAGAAAAAAGAATAAAAGAAGCCTATGCCTATAATGATTTATTAAAAGCTGCAGGATACATAGCTCTTGGTACAGATTTTCCTGTTGAAGATATTTCGCCTTTTAAAACATTTTATGCTGCGGTGGCAAGGCAGGATAGTAATGGATTTCCCACCGAAGGATTTCAAAAAGAAAATGCTTTAAGTCGTAAAAATGCTTTAAAAGGAATGACAATCTGGGCGGCCTATGCTAATTTTGAAGAAACAAAAATTGGAAGTTTAGAAAAAAGGAAAATGGCAGATTTTATTATATTAGATACTGATTTGTTGAGCTGTGATTTTAAAAAAATTATCAAAACAAAAGTTTTAGCTACTTATATTAATGGTGAAAAGGTTTATTAATTTATTCAATTAGTTGGTGTTAAAATGTCATCGTTAGACTTTTTAAGTTTAATATTTTAATAAATTTCATGCAAGTAGCTAAACCTTCAATGATTTATCTAAAAAAATATTATTTAACTTAAAAAAACATTAAGTCAAAAGTGTTTTTAGCTCTTTCAAATTTTTAATATAATAACCTTTAAAATCATTTGGCTTAAAATCTGAAAAATAAATAGCTTCCCAACCAGCATTTAATGCTCCATTTATATCGCTTTCTAAATTATCGCCAATCATTATGCATTCATCTTTCGTTGTTTTTGAAAACGATTCGGCTAATCTAAAAATTTGCTCATCTGGTTTTGTCAGATTATATTCTTCACTAATAATAATATTCGAAAAGTAAGTTCTTAGCCCACATGAATCTATTTTTATATCTTGAACTTCCTTAAAGCCATTTGTTATGATGTTAAGTTGAAAATACTGTTTTAAATACATCAACGTTTCAATACAATCTTTTTTTAAAATTTTACCATGAGGAGATTGCTTAAGATATTGCTCTGTAACTAATAAATTCTCATCATAATTCGAATAATTAAAACGCTTAAACGTTTCATTAAAACGATGGTTTCTTAAATAAGTTTTATCAATTTCTTTTTTATAATATTTACTCCAAAGTTGATTGTTTATTTCTTTATATTCTTTATAAAAATTAATAAAACTGGTTTGTAATTTTAAACCTAATTCAAATTGAACAAATATCTCTTTTAATATTAAAGAAGAATTTTTCTCAAAATCCCATAAGGTGTCATCTAAATCAAAAAATAAATGTTTTTTGTTTTTTAAATTAACCATCCGCTTAAGGCATCGTTAAAAAAATAAAATAAAAAATAAAGGGCGATAGACCAAAAAATAACCGACACACTTAAATATAAAATAACAATTTTTTTATCCTTATAAAACTTTTCAGCGATAAAAGATCCAATAGGTGTAGAAATTATTGGAGTAATAAATGCAATTCCAACCAAACCGAATCGGTTTTTTATCTTTATAATTCGTCGGGTAGATTTTGTAAAAATAACTTTTTTGTGGTTTTTATTTCGTTTTAACTTATAATTATGCCTCCATTTTAAAAAAGATGCACTTAAAAAAGTAAATAAAACAATTCCAGTAATACCTCCAGAGCAGGTAACTAAAATTACTTTTATAAAATTATACTTGAATAGAATAATAGCAGATGGAACTCCTAGTTTCACAAAAAAGAAAATACATGCAATAAAAACTGTAATTATTTCAAGAAAATCGTCCATAAATCAAAACATAAACCAAATTTTAATTTATTCTGTCAAATTTAGCAATTTTG
>Ga0209297_1000186_pt1 | contig 42044 bp, 34 predicted proteins | sample S_130805_MF_Meta_FD_187322 | JGI IMG/M metagenome (GOLD analysis project Ga0209297, IMG submission 187322) | Freshwater microbial communities from Lake Simoncouche, Canada to study carbon cycling - S_130805_MF_MetaG (SPAdes) (version 2) | ecosystem: Environmental > Aquatic > Freshwater > Lake ...
TGCAGCTATGGGAGAAAGCAAATTATTTAAAAGTAAAAGAATACCTAGTTCACAGCATGTAGCTGAATTTGGATATAAAGCTATGATGAAAGGCAAAACAGTTGCAATACATGGCTTAATGAATATGATTATGGTGCATGCTATTCGTTTTACTCCTCGAGCCCTTGTTGTTAAAATAACAAGAAGTTTATTAAATAAAAAATAGTTTTTATATAATTAGACGAATTGAAAAATTATAAATTATATTAATTTATTTCAAATTCAATGTTATTTTTGTAAACTAATTAATTATTATACATATGAAAAAAATAAGTGCCCTTTTAATTTTAAGCCTTTCGCTTAGTTTAATTAACTTAAAAGCAGACGAAGGAATGTTTTTGATTCATTTAATTGGCGAAAAAACATATGCAGATATGGTAAAGCGCGGACTTAAACTCAGCAAAGACCAATTATATAGTATTAATAAAAATAGCATAAAAGATGCCATTGTTTTATTTGGTGGCGGTTGTACTGCTGAATTAGTTAGTAAAGAAGGGTTGTTGTTTACCAACCATCATTGTGGTTATGATAATATTGCTTCCTCAAGTTCTGTTTCTCATAACTATTTACGAGATGGGTTTTGGGCAAAATCTAAGCAAGAAGAAATTGTTTGCCCGGGATTAAGTGTGCAATTTTTAATTAAAATAGACGATGTAACAGAGGCTGTAACTGCTAAATTAAAACTTATAGCCCAAAATGAGATTACAACTAAATTGCCTGCAATTTTAATGGAAATGTCGAATAAAGCGTCAGAAGGCACTGGATTTGAAGTTCGCGTTAACAGCTTTTTTAAAGGCAATCAATTTTTGCAATTTACTTACCAACGCTACAAAGATGTTCGTTTAGTAGGCGCTCCACCTGAGAGTATTGGTAAATTTGGAGGCGATACCGATAATTGGGAATGGCCTCGTCACACTGGCGACTTTTCTATTTTTAGGGTGTATATGGATTCGACAGGAAAAGCATCAACAGAATATAAAGCAAGCAATTTGCCATACCAACCAAAGCATTTTTTACCAGTATCGATAAAAGGATTAAATGATGGAGACTATGCCATGATATATGGATATCCTGGTGGAACAAATCGTTACGAAACATCTTTCGGCATTAAACTTAAAAACGATATTGATAATCCAAGTTTAGTTAAATTGCGAGAAGCTCGATTAAAATTTATGCTAGCAGAAATGGTAAAAGACCCAGCTGTTAAAATTAAGTTAGCGAGTTCTTATGCTGGCATTGCTAATTACTGGAAATTTTTTGATGGTGAGACCAAACAATTAATAAAGCACAATGTGATTGGCCTTAAACAAAAAGAAGAGGCCTCTTTCGTCAATTGGGCAAAAGACAAACCGGAATATAATAATTTATTTGAAAATATAAAAGCAAACTACGATGCCTGGACGCCTTATGCTAAAAGCAAAGTTTATTTTTCTGAAGGGATTATGGGCTCGCCTATACTGGCATTTGCTGCAAGTTTAAAAACATTAGAAACTGCATTAACTAGCACAGCAAATTCACAAGAAGCAATTAACAAAGCAATTGTTTCGACAAAATCAAATTACGATCGATTTATTAAAGGAGAAAATATAGCTTCAGATAAAAATATTTTAGCACACGTATTAAAAGCATTTGTAATGGAAGTTCAAGGTTACCAAATACCATTTGATGATTTTTACAAAAGAATAAAAACTGATTATGGCAGTATAAATGAAGAGCTAACTTATAAGCGTTTTTCTGAAGCTCTTTTTGAAAATAGTTTTATTTTAAACGAATCCAAATGGAATGCGTTTATTGCTAAACCAGATACTGGAATTTTAAAAAGAGACATTGCTTATATTACAGCTCGAGCTTTTGCTGATAATTATGATAATAAATGTAAACCAAAATTTAATGAGTTTAATGCTAAAAATTATGGCCTTCAAAACCTTTATCTCAAAGGGATTTTAGATATGAAGAAAGGGAGCGTACTTTATCCTGATGCGAATCAAACTATGCGTGTTTCATTTGGAAATGTAAAATCATACTCACCTAAAGATGGTGTTAAATATAGCGAGGTTTGTACACTAAGTGGGGTGATGGAAAAATATGTTCCAGGAGATTATGAATTTGATGCCCCTGCTAAATTAATAGAATTAATTAATGCCAAAGATTATGGGCAATATGTTGACACAAAAACAAATGACATTGTAGTTTCTTTTATTACAACAAATGATATTACAGGAGGGAATTCAGGTTCTCCGGTGCTTAACTCAAAAGGCGAATTAATTGGCTTAGCCTTTGACGGAAATTACGAAGCATTGAGCCACAAAATTGCATTTGATGGGGAATTAAATAGAACCATTTGTTTAGATGTTCGCTATTTATTATTTATAGTAGATAAATTGGGGGGAGCAAAAAATATTATTGATGAATTGATTCTTTCGAAAAAATAATTTTTTTTAATATAAAAAAGGAATTGCATCTAAATAATGTTTGCTTCTTTCGGGGCTTGGATTTGCTCGATAAAAATAAATTAAATTAGAATTTAGATTATCAACAATTGCAGCAAATTTTTGGTAAGCAAACATTCTAGGAATGACCAACCTAATTAAATTATTATTAATTAAATAACTTTCCTTATCACTTAAAGCTCTTGGTCTATCGATATGATAAGGGATAAGCTTGCCGTAATAATTAATATAAACAACAGGATCAATTTTGGGGCTGAACTTTAAATCAGAAGAATAGGGAAAAGGCTGCTTTAATTGATGACCATATTTATTTTTAATTACAATGGGAAATTCGATGCCAGAAGGTGATCCTTTTTCTATTTGAAAGCCTGCATTTTCTTCTTTAACAAAACCAATAGAAGAATTATACACCTTGTCCGTTTCGGCTAATAAATAAAATTTTTCATTTAATCTGATGGTTTGATCTATTGCTAAATTCGTGTCTAAAAAAATACCAGCTCTTGCCCCTTTTAATAATGTATCGGTAAAATTACTATAGATAAAATAAACTTTACTAAAATTATATAAATGATAATACGCTCTGACAATATTTAAATTGATACCTAATATCTCTAATCGCTTTTGCTCAGCTAATTGAATATTATTACTTTTTATTAAAGCATCAATTAAAGCTTGATTAGTTTTTAATCTAACCACCAAAGCCCCATTCTTTAATTGATTAATTTGCCAGGCCGAAACAACATTTCTTCTTCTATAAAATCTTTCATGCTGGGCTCTGTCTTTATATTCTTTGTCTCCAACGCGATCGTTATTTTGTGCCAAAATTCCATTAATTAATACACAAAAAAATAAAGATGCGAATAAATATTTATTTAATCGTTGAGCCATTTGAAACATTTGATTTAACTGGAGAAACAAAACTTAATTCGCCATCTATGTTTTCAGACATTAATATCATGCCTTTACTTTCAATCCCTTTAATTATTCTTGGGCTTAAATTTGCTAATAAACACACTTGTTGTCCGATAATATCTTTAGGATTATAATATTTTGCAATGCCGCTAACCACTGTTCTTTTATCAATACCTGTATCAAGAAGTAACTTTAATAATTTATCTGTTTTAGGAACTGCTTCGGCTTCTAAAATAGTAGCTGTTCTAATATCCATTTTTGAAAATTCATCAAAAGAAGTTTCGGTTTTAATAGCTTGAGCGTCTTTAATGTTCTCGTTCATAATTTTACTTTTTTGTAACTTTTGTAGCTGATACTCAATTTCTGAATCTTCTATTTTAGAAAATAATAATTCATCTTTATTAATTAAATGTGGATGAGGAACGTTATTTGTTTGCTTTGCAAGATTCCACTTAATTGGCTTAATGTTTAATAAATTAAATAATTTAATAGAAGTAAAAGGCAAAAATGGCTCGGCTAAAATTGCTAAGTTGCAAGAAATTTGTAATGCAACATTCATAATCGTTTTTACTCGCTCTTCGTCTGTTTTTATTAATTTCCAGGGCTCTGTTTCTGCTAAATATTTATTTCCTATTCGGGCTAAATTCATCCATTCTGTAATTGCTTCTCTGAATTTAAATTGTTGTATTGCTGCTGAAATTTTATCAGGTGCTTCTGCTAAAGATTTTAATGTTTCTAAATCGAGTGCAGAAAATGTTTTGGCTTCAGGAACATTTCCATTATAAAATTTGTGTGTTAATACCAAAGTACGATTAATAAAATTTCCAAAAATTGCTACTAACTCTGAATTATTTTTAGTTTGAAAATCTTTCCACGTAAAGTCGTTATCTTTTGTTTCAGGGGCGTTTGCACATAACGAATATCTTAAGGCGTCTTGTTTATCTTTAAATTCTTCTAAATATTCGTGAAGCCATACTGCCCAATTGCGGGAAGTAGAAATTTTTTCTCCTTCTAAATTTAAAAATTCATTTGCTGGCACATTTTCTGCTAAAACGAAATCACCATGCTCCATAAGCATTGCAGGAAAAATAATACAATGAAATACGATGTTGTCTTTTCCTATAAAATGTATTAAGCGTGTGTCGTCTTTTTTCCAATAATCTTGCCAGGTATCGGGCAACAACTCTTTTGTTGCTGAAATGTATCCTATTGGCGCATCAAACCAAACGTATAATACTTTTCCATCAGCCCCTTTTATTGGAACCGGAACTCCCCAATTTAAATCTCGAGTCATGGCTCTAGGCTGAAGACCATCGCCAGTATCTAACCAACTTTTACATTGGCCATAAACATTTGATTTCCAATCGCTATGTTTTTCGAGATAAGATTTTATTTTTGGTTGTAACTTGTCTAAAGGCAAAAACCAATTTTTAGTTTGTTTTAAAACGGGTGCGGCTCCAGATAAAGTAGACTTAGGATTTATCAAATCGGTTGGACTTAAAGTTGAGCCGCATTGTTCGCATTGATCGCCATATGCATTTATATTTGAACATTTTGGACAGGTGCCTATAATATATCTATCGGCTAAAAACTGTTGCGCGGCCTCGTCATAGTATTGTTCGGTAACTTGCTCTGTAAAACTATTTTTTTCGTATAAAACTTTAAAAAAATCAGAAGCTGTTTGATGATGAATTTTTGAACTTGTTCGCGAATAAATATCAAAAGAAATTCCAAAACCTTTAAAAGAATCGCCCATTATTTTATGATATTTATCAACAACGGCTTGGGGACTTATATTTTCTTTTTTTGCTTTAATTGTAATTGGAACCCCGTGCTCATCGCTTCCACAAATAAACTTTACGTCGTGGCCTATGCTTCTTAAATATCTAACGTAGATATCTGAAGGCAAATAGCAACCTGCCAGATGCCCAATGTGAACAGGTCCATTCGCATAAGGAAGAGCCGCTGTAACTAAAGTTCGTTTAAATTTAGTGTTCATTTCGCTAATTATACTTAGTTCGAAGCGCTATAGTTTATGCGCCTATGGATTTTTTATTTACTTTTGTTTAAATAAATTTCCACATACAAAGGTAAGTATATCTATTAAACAAAATTCACTATGGCTAATAAAAAAGAGATTTGGAAACCAATATTGATTAACGGTAAAAAACCAAGCGTAGAATATATGATTTCTAACCACGGACGATTTGGCGTTTTAAAAAACAATAAAGGGCTTATAGAGGCGAGACCGTTTTTACCAACTGGGAGATATTATAGGTTCAATACAAGACAAAAAGGAAAAAGTGTAGCTCTTTTTTTATTTAAAGAAGTAGCCAAAGCTTTTTTAAAAAAGCCATCATCTAAACACAATTCAGTTATACATAAAGATCATAATTATTTAAATGATCATGTTGATAATTTAATTTGGGCAACAAAGCAAGTCCACCGAACACATGTTACCAATAGCCCTAACTCTATTTTAGCAAGAAAAAGAAAAGCGATTTTAAAAAGTGTTCATTCCCTTATTTTAAATGAAAAAAGTATTGTTGCACTTAAAAAAATGATTTGGGATCCAAAGCGCAAATTATCATTAAAAAAAATAGCAGAAAAATTTGGGGTTTCCGAAATGCAGATTTATCGAATTAAAACTGGCCAATTTTGGTTTCATGTTCGTGTTGAAAATGAGCCTCTACATCCTAAGTACAAACAAAACTTAAAGAATATTTTATTTCATTCGAAAAAAGCAGAAAAAGAAAAATTAAATTCCTTAAAAAAATTAGCAGTAAAAAAAATTAAAGCAAAACAAAAAAAATAAGATGGCTATTATTCCTGCTTATTTAATAAAAGGCGATACTATATTAATTATTGCTACTGCACGCGCGAGAAATTTAGAAGCTATTCGGCCTGCCATTACTATTTTAGAGAGTTGGGGATTAAACGTTGAATTAGGAGAAAATATTTTTAAAACTCATCATCAATTTGCGGGTACAGATGAAGAGAGAGCTAAAGATTTGCAATGGGCCCTTCAGCACAAAAAAGCAAAAGCAATTCTTATTGCAGGTGGGGGCTATGGCACAATGCGTATAATGGATGTAGTTAATTTTAAACCATTATTAAAATATCCAAAATGGTTAATAGGATACAGTGATTCGACTATTCTTCACAACAGATTTTGTCAACTAAAAATTTCTTCTATTCACGGCACTATGGCTTTTCAGTTTACCAAAAATGATACTGCCACTGATTCTATTAAACAGCTGTTGTTCGGAGAAAAAATTAATTACACAATTCCAACAAGTTCATTAAATCGACTAGGTTATGCTGAAGCAGAAATTGTTGGTGGAAATTTATCATTGTTATATGCTGCTAGTGGAAGTGTTGACAACATTTCAACAAAAAATAAAATACTATTTATTGAAGATTTAGATGAACAGCTTTATCATCTTGATCGAATGATGCTACAATTGAAAAGAAGTAATAACCTGAGCCAACTAAAGGGTTTAATTGTTGGTGGGATGAGCGATATGAAAGATAATAGAATTCCTTTCGGAAAAAATTATAATGAAATTATTTTAGATGCTGTAAAAGAATATAATTATCCGGTATGTTTTAATTTTCCGGCAGGCCATGTTGAGCAAAATATGGCCATTTATTTTAATAAAAAAGCGAAACTAAAAGTGACTAAACAAAAAGTAAGCCTAAATTATTTCTAATTTTTTTAGTTAAAAAATAAAATGTCTTAACTTATAATAAATCGAACAAACTATTTATACCCGGATAACGATTTACTGTAAATCCCTCGGCAAATTTAACTCCAATATCTCTTCCTAAAATTGACATTTTACTGTTTACGCTTTCGATAAAATGTTTACTAGAAATTGGGGTTTCTGGTTCGTTAGATGACGGATTATAAAATTGTGATGAATAGGCCAAGATGGCTTTATGTTTTATGTCGATAAAGTCGCTGATGTCAATTACAAAGTCGGGATGAATAAACTGGTCTTGTATATAATGATAAACCGCCTTTGGTCGCCAAGCTTGTTGAATTTTATTATCTGAATGGGTTTCTATTTTTATTAATCCACTATAAAAAGAAGAGTCTGAAACTAATTTTGAAGCGCGTCCATGATCAGGATGTCTGTCGCTAATGGCATTACACAAAATAATTTCGGGTTGATGCTTACGAATAATTTCTATTATTTTTTTTTGATTCTCTTCATTATTTTCAAAAAAACAATCTTTAAGATTTAATTGGGTTCGGAAAGAAACGCCTAATATTATGGCGGCTTCGTGAGCTTCTTTTGATCTTAACTCAGCATTCCCTCGCGTACCTAATTCTCCTTGAGTAAGATCTAAAATACCCACTTTTTTACCAAAAGCAATATGTTTAGCAATGGTTCCACTACAACTTAGTTCAACGTCGTCGGGATGAATACCAATTGCTAAAATATCTATTTTCATTTTGGACTTATTTTTTTTGTTAAATCAGATACTTTATCATTTAACTTTGGCAAGCCTCTAAAAAGAACATAACTTCTTTTAAACTCACCGATATTAAAAGCAGGTGAGCCTTGTAAAATCTCTCCTTCTTTATCAATACTTGAGCCTATACCAGATTGTCCAGCAATTTTAACACCATTGGCGATTCTTAAATGCCCTGCCACACCAACTTGAGCGCCAATCATACAGTTTTTTCCAACTTTAGTTGAGCCGGCGATACCAGATAAACCAGCGATAACCGTATTTTCTCCAATCTCAACATTGTGTGCAATTTGTACCAAATTATCTAATTTAACTCCCTTTCTTAAAATAGTAGAACCCAGTGTGGCTCTATCTATAGAGGAATTTGATCCTATTTCAACATCATCTTCAATTATAACATTGCCAATTTGAGGCACTTTGGTAAAAACGTGACCTTCATTATTAGGCGCAAATCCAAAACCATCGCTACCAACAACAGTGCTAGCATGGATGGTGCAATTCTTTCCTATCAAACAATCATGATAAATTTTTACTCCAGAAAATAAGGTTGTGTTGTTTCCTATTTTACAATTATCGCCTATATAAACATGAGGATAAATTTTTACATGATTTCCAATAGAAACATTTTGGCCAATATAAGCGAATGCGCCAACGTAACAATTTTCTCCAATCGTTGCATTTGAAGAAACAAAACTAGGTTGTTCTACCCCCTCTTTTTCAGTATTTATTTGATTATATAATTCTAATAATTTAGCAAAAGATTCATAAGCATTTTCAACCCTAATTAATGTACATGATGATTTAACTGGATTTTCAAGAACAAAAGATTTATTTACAATTACAATGCTGGCATTGGTAGAATAGATATAATTTGTATAAGCCGGATTTGCTAAAAAGGATAATGTGCCAATTGTCCCTTCTTCAATTTTTGAAAGATTTGAAACGAGAATATTTTCATCCCCCTCCACTATTCCATCAATAATTTGAGCTATTTGTTTTGCTGAAAATTCCATAAAATTATATACTATAAAGTTACATTATTTATTGATATTCTCTTTTGAAAAATAAGGTCTATATATTCTTAATTATCGTTAAAAGTTTTTCCTTTTCAGATTTCCATGTAATTTCTTTGTTTGCAATAGTCAAATATTTTTTATAGCTACTCAATTGCTGAGAATACAACATTTCGTTTAATTTATTAGCGATGGTTTTAGGATTGTGATCGTCAATAAAATCTCCTATTTTATAGTGCAAAATAATATTCTCAATTTCGGGTAAACGGCTTGCTAATATTGGAATTTCAGCTTGAATATAGTCAAATATTTTATTGGGTAAACTATATAAATAATTTAAATTAGTATTTTTATCAATGCTTAATCCGATGTCTGCATTAAAAGTGTAATTTATTAATTCAGACTTTGGCAACTTGTTAATCAACACCACTTTATTCTGAATGTTTTTATTACAAGAAACTTTTTGTTTTAAATTCTCCCAAACATCGCCGCTTCCGATGATATATAAAACTGCATTTTGAACAAACTCCATCGCGTCAATTAATTCTTCTGCTCCCCTATCAACGTTTATTCCGGCGCCTTGTAACAAAATAATTTTTTTATCTTCAGGCATGCTTAATTGCGCTCTCGATTGAGGGATAAAGGTTTGATCAAAATCAGATATATTTCTAATAATATAAAAAGGAACATTATATCTTGCTTCATAAATTTTAGCAATACTATCGTTTACCGTAATGCAAATTTTTAATTTTGGAATAATATACGCTTCTAATTTTTGCCAAATGGCTTTTTTAATTCTGCTATCTTTTAGTTCAGGAACTTCGCAAAATAACTCATGACTATCATAAATCAATGGCTTGTTCTTTAATTTAGATAATAAAAACATAGGTGCGAGTGTATCTAAATCGTTAGCATAAAACAAATCCGTTTTATTAATTAGCCCGACAAAAAATAATCGAAGATTAAAAAAAAAATAAAAAACTGGTCCTTTTTTAAAAATCATTTTTAATCGAATAGTTTTAAAAGACCAGTTAGGGATAGGCAACGAATTTGAAAATTTTCGACCAACTAATACAACATCATAACCACATTCGATAAGAACCATACATGTTTTATTTACTCGATTATCAGTAACTAAATCGTTAATAACAGATACAAATGCTATTTTTTTGGTTGTAAACAAATACTTTGTTGATATTGGGTTAAAGATAGAAATTATAGACGTATTTAATTATTTATTTTTGTATAAATATGATTAAGAGAAATATAAATCTAAAAAAACTTAACACCTTTGGCATAGATGTTTTTTGCGATTATTTTGTAGAAATAAACTCTATTTCAGATTTTCTTACTTTAATAAAAAAGCCAGTCTACAAATCCAATCAAAAATTAATTATTGGAGGAGGGAGTAACTTACTATTTACAAAAGAGTTTAATGGGATTGTTATTAAAAATAATCTAAAAGGAATAGATTTAGTTTCAGAAAATAATGATGAGGTTATTATAAAAGTAGGAGCTGGAGAAAATTGGCACGAGTTTGTGATGTGGTGTATAAATAAAAATTATAGTGGGCTCGAAAATTTATCTTTAATACCTGGATGTGTTGGCGCGAGCCCGATGCAAAACATTGGTGCATATGGAGTAGAAATTAAAGATGTCTTCGAACATTTAGAAGCATATTCAATAGCTGATGGCGCCACTAGACTATTTAATAAAAATGAGTGTGAGTTTGGTTATCGAGATAGTGTTTTTAAACGCGAACTAAAAAATAAGTTTTTAATTGCTTCGGTAAATTTTAGATTAAAAAAACATGCCAATTTAAATACAAGTTATGGGGCAATTAATTTAGAATTAGCAGAAATGAAAATAACGTCCCCAACTATTAAAGATGTTTCAAACGCGATAATTAGAATTCGTAAAAGTAAACTTCCCGATCCTAATGAAATTGGTAATGCGGGTAGTTTTTTTAAAAACCCTGAAATATCAATAAAAAAGCATGAAGAATTAAAAAAATTACATGAAAACTTAGTTTCATATAGTTTGCCTAATGGTAATTATAAACTAGCTGCAGGATGGCTTATTGAAAATTGTGGACTAAAAGGGTATGAAATAAATGGGGCTGCCGTTCATACAAAACAAGCATTAGTTCTTGTAAATAAAAAAAACTGTAAAGGGATTGACGTATTTAATTTATCAAATTATATACTTAAACAGGTAGCTCAAAAATTTGGTGTTAGTTTAGAAATAGAAGTTAATATTGTTTAATGAGAGCCCTATTTCTATATTCTGAGATTGCAATTTATTTCTTAAAATGTTGCGAAGAACTTGCTAAAAATAATGAAGTTCATATAGTTAGATGGCCTTTAAATAAAGAAGCTCCTTTTAAATTTAACTATTCGAAATCAATAAATATTTACGAAAAAAATAATTATAATCGAAAAGAATTACTTCAACTTATAAAAAATATTAATCCTGATATTATTATTTGTAGTGGTTGGATGGATAAAGATTATTTAAAAATTACAAAGTTATATTTTAAAAAAATACCTACTGTACTTTCTTGCGACACGCAATGGAGAGGAAGTTTAAAACAGCATTTGGCAATTGCTTTAAGCCCTTTTTTTTTATTAAATACATTTTCTCACGGATGGGTTGCCGGTGATAGACAAGCTGAATATTTAAATAAACTTGGATTTAATAAAAATAAAATAAAAGATAATTTTTATAGTTGTGATCTAAACTTCTATAATACAATTTATAAAAAAAATGTTGCTAATAAAACAAATAATTTTCCTAAAAGATTTTTATTTATTGGGCGTTATTACGATTTTAAAGGCATTACAGACCTCTGGGATGCATTTATTGATTTGCAAAAAGAAGATCCAAACGACTGGGAATTGTGGTGCTTAGGCCTTGGAGACATTAAACCAATATTACATCCAAAAATAAAACATTTTGGATTTACTCAAGCTGAAGAAATCGAAGCCATATTAGCTCAATGTAGCGTATTTATTTTACCAAGTCGCTTTGAACCATGGGGTGTTGTTGTTCATGAAATTGCAGCAGCGGGTCTTGCTTTAATTTTGAGCGATTCGGTTGGCTCTAAAAATTATTTTTTAGAAGATTCTAAAAATGGATTCTCCTTTAAATCAAAAGATATTAAAGAATTAAAAAATACATTAAAAAAAATAATAAATTTAAGTCCTGAAAAAGCACTAGAAATGGGGAATTTAAGCCATCAATTGGCTCAAAATATTAATAAAGAAAAATGGATAAACAACTTATTTGAAATTTATAATGATGCTCATTAACCGATCCGATTTTATGTCTCTTTTTTTTATTTCAATTTAAATTTATTTAAATATACTTTTGTTGAATAATTATGTGTGGTATTAATGGTTTTATTTCTAAAACATTTCCTAACGACAAAATAGAATCTGTCATTAAAAAAATGAATGGCATGATAGCTCATCGAGGCCCAGATAATGAGGGGCTATGGAAAAATGAGGGAATTTGTTTAGGCCATAGAAGACTATCTATTATTGACTTAAGTATAGAAAGTAATCAGCCTTTTTTTTCGCAAGATCGTCGCTATGTAATTATTTATAATGGCGAGCTCTATAATTATCGTGAGTTAAAGTTAGATTTACAGCGCTCAGGCCATGAAAAAAAAGAACAGCCTTATTTTTTTAAAACTGCCTCAGATACCGAAGTAATTTTAGCTGCATTTATCCGTTGGGGAAATAAATGTCTTGAACTTTTTAATGGTATGTTTGCATTTGCTATTTATGATACGCATGAGAAAAAGCTATTTATGGCCCGTGACCGGATGGGTGTAAAACCTCTATATTATTATTTTGGTGAAGAGGGTTTTATTTTTTCTAGTGAAATACGTGCAATTATTCATTCAGGGATTAAATCTTTTTCGCTTAACAAAGACCTTATCGGAGAATATGCTCTTTATCAAACTGTATTTGCTCCAAACACAATAATTAAAGGCATCAAAATATTAATGCCAGGATGTTATGCTGAGTATTATAATGATAAAGCCACATTGACTTCATACTATTCGCCAACAAAAAAATTTGATGACACTGAAAAATTATCTTATAAAGAAATATGTGATAAAACAAATGAATTATTAACACTTTCCGTTCAAAGAAGAATGATTGCGGATGTGCCCTTTGGTGCTTTTTTATCTGGTGGTATTGACTCAAGTGCAATTGTAGGATTAATGAGCAAAATAAGCGAAAAAAAAATAAAAACATTTACAATTAGTTTTGATGAAAGTGATTTTTCTGAATCAAAATATGCAAAAATTATTGCAACTAAGTTTAATACCGAGCATCATGATATTAAATTAAGTCCGATTGATTTTTTAAAAGAAATACCGGCTGCATTATCTTCAATCGACCATCCAGGCGGAGATGCTATTAACACCTATATTGTATCTAAGGCGACTAAAAAAGAAGGGGTAACAGTTGCTTTAAGCGGCATTGGTGGAGATGAATTGTTTGCCGGATATGATGTGTTTAAAAGAATGGCAGAGTTGCAGAAAAAATCATGGATAAATTCTATGCCTTTATTCTTTAGAAAATCTGCAGGCTATTTCATTCAAAAAAACAAAAAATCAGTTGCTGGAAATAAAATAGAAGAGCTATTAAATCAGTCAATCATAAATTTCAAATCAGCCTACCCCTTAAACAGAAGTGTTTTTACTCAAAAAGAACTTAATAATCTTATTAATAATTCATCCCCTTTTAAACAAATTAATGCAATAGTTTCTGAAGTCCCACAAATAGAAAAACATTTATTAAGTGCAGTTTCAGTTGCTGAAATAACTACTTATTTACAAAACGTACTACTTAGAGACGCCGATCAAATGAGCATGGCCATGGCCCTTGAAATAAGAGAGCCTTTTTTAGATTACCAGTTAATTGATTTTGTCTTAGGAATTAATGATGAAAAAAAATATCCACATACACCAAAAAAATTATTAGTTGACAGCTTGGGCGAGTTGTTGCCATCAGAAATAATTAATCGAAAAAAAATGGGCTTCACATTGCCCTGGCAAATTTGGTTAAAAAAAGACTTAAAATCTTTTTGTGAAAAAAACATTACCGAATTTTCAAATTATGATTTTTGTAATAAAGAAGGGATTTTAAATTTGTGGAAAAAGTTTTTAAATAATGACGAGGCGATAACTTGGAGTAGAATTTGGCATTTAGTCGTTTTAAATAATTGGATAAAAGAAAATAAAATTGATTGCTAAGCCAACCATATTAATTTTTATCGACTGGTTTTGGCCAGGATATTTAGCTGGCGGGCCAATTCAATCTGTTTTGGCTTTGGTAAATTCTTTAAATGACACTTTTAATTTTAAAATAATTACCACTAATACTGATTTAAATAGTGAAAAAAAATATGAAAATATTGAGTCTAATAAATGGATTACTTCTCCGCTAGGCTGCGAAATTTTTTATGCCGATTCTAAAAAGCTAAATTATACTGCAATAAAAAAAATAATTAATGAGGTGTCATTTGAAATAGTTTATATAAATAGTTTTTTTTCGAAAAATTACTCAATAATTCCCTTAATGATTTTAAATAATAATTATAAAAATATTCCTGTTATTATAGCGCCAAGAGGAATGTTAGGCGATGGGGCTCTTGCTTTAAAAAAAATTAAAAAAAAATTATTTATTTTATTTTCTAAAATAAGTGGCTTTCACTCCAAAATAATATGGCATGCAACTTCTTTACAAGAAGAAGAAGAAATAAAAAAAATATTTCATAAAAAAAACAATATAGTTACGATTTCAAATCTTCCAAAAAAACTAAACGCAAGCCCAAATAAGTCTAAACAAATAAACTTGCTGAAATTGTGTTTTATTTCTCGAATAAGTGAGAAAAAAAACTTAAAATTTGCTTTAAAAGTCCTAAGTAAAATAAAAGAAGTCGAGATTATTTATAATATTTATGGCCCAAAAGAAGATTCTGTTTACTGGGAGAAATGCAACGCTCTTATCAAAGAAATGCCAAGTAATGTTGTTATTAATTATAAAGGGCTTATACATCCAAATGAGTTAGAAATTATTTTAGCAGATGAACAGATGATGTTTTTGCCTACTCTTAACGAAAACTTTAGTCATTCTATTGTTGAAAGTTTATTATGTGGATGCCCTGTTATTATTAGTGATCAAACTCCTTGGATTGATTTAGAAAAAAACAATGCTGGTTTTGCTATTCCATTAAATAATACTCTAGGGTTTATAAATGCGATAACTAAAATGGCAAAATTAAATCAAGAAGACTATTTAGAAAAAAGTAATGCTGCAATTAAGTATATTAGTAGCAAGATAGAAAAAGAAAAAACTATTAATTTATATAAAAATTTATTTAATGACTTTATTAAAAACTGATTTGTCAAAATTTGATAAAGATTGGTATAAGCCTGGCAAGCCATTTCACACAAGAGTAATTTGGTATTTAATTAATTACTTTTTTATTAAGTCGCCTTTCCCTTTTTATGGCGTTAAACGTTTTTTATTGCGAGCTTTTGGTGCAAAAATTGGTAAAGGCCTAATTATTAAACCTCACGTATCTATTAAATATCCATGGAACTTAGTTATTGGAAATCATGTTTGGATTGGAGAAGATGTATGGATTGATAATTTAGCAAAAGTTACCATAAAAGATAATGTTTGTATTTCTCAAGGTTGTCTTTTATTATGCGGCAACCATAATTATAAAAAAACAAGCTTTGATTTAATTATTGGAGAAATAACACTTGAAGAGGGGTCTTGGGCTGGCGCCAAAACAGTTATTTGTCCGGGAGTTAGATTAGGCAAAAATAGTTTATTAACTGTTGGGAGTATTGCAACTTCTTCTTTAGAAGAAAATTGGGTTTATCAGGGCAATCCAGCTAAAAAATTAAAATTGAGAGTGCTAAAAAATTAATTATTTCTTTAATGAGCTTTAACTAATTAGCACTAAATTTCTCGTCTATTCTTTCAACTCTATTAACCCCTTTTATTTTTTTCAAATTACTTTTTAAATGATTTAAATGTTTAGTGTCATGAACATAAACCATAATAGTCCCTTCAAAAATCCCACCATCTGTATCAAAATTAATAGCCCGCATATTCACGTGGTTTTCACTCGAAATAACATTAGTGATGTTGTTTACAATTCCGATTTCGTCAGTTCCTGTAATTTTTAATCCTGCTAAAAAAGAAATTAATTTATCGTTTACCCATTTTGCTCTCACTACCCGGTAAGCATAATTAGATAATAGTTTAACTGCATTAGTGCAATTAACGCGATGTATTTTAATCCCTTCCAATTCAGTAACAAAACCAAATACATCATCGCCAGGAATCGGATTACAACAAGAAGATAAATTATAATCTAATTTTTTTAAATCATCCCCAATCATCAACATATCAGATTTCCCTCTAGCGCTTGTAACTAGCTGGTCTATTTTTGAAATCTCATTTTGCTTTCCTTTTTTTATTGGCGTTTCTTTATACTTAATAAAATCTTTTATTTCTTGCGCATCTACATTACCTAAAGCGGCTCTATAAAACAATTCGTGTGCAGAAGGTAATTTTAAATAATTACAAAATTCACTAATAAGCTGTTTTGAAAACTGTAAATTTTGTTCTAAAAATTTCCGTTCCGTAATCTCCTTTCCTTCTTTTGCTACTTTTTTTCTTTGATCTTTTAAAATGTCTTTAATTTTTGATTTCGCTTTTGCCGTAATTACATAATTTAGCCAATCTTCTTTTGGTGACTGTTTACCGCTGGTTAAAATCTCGACTTGATCGCCGCTTTTTAATTCATAACTTAAAGACACTAATTTGTGATTAACTTTTGCGCCAATACACTGCTCGCCTACTTTTGTATGAATTTCGAAAGCAAAATCTAAAGCAGTGGAATTAACCGGCAGTGTTTTCATGTCCCCTTTTGGAGTAAATACAAACATTTCGTCACTAAATAAATTTAACTTGAAATCATCTATAAATTCTAATGCGTCTGGGTCTGGATTTTCTAGCATTTCTCTAATACGGATAAGCCAATTTTCTAGTTTACTTTCTTTTTCACTAAAGCTATCTTTATATTTCCAGTGAGAGGCATATCCATTTTCTGCTAAATCATCCATTCGATTGGTACGAATTTGAACCTCCACCCATTTACCTTCGGGACCCATAACTGTTGTATGTAAACTTTCGTAACCATTAATTTTTGGAGAGCTTATCCAATCGCGTAATCTATCGGGGCTTGGATGATAAAAATCTGTGATTATTGAATAAACATTCCAGCAATCTAACTTTTCTTTTTCGAGAGGAGAATCAATTACAATTCGAATAGCAAATAAATCATAAATCTCCTCAAATGTTACTTTTTTAGTTTTTATTTTATTATTAATACTATAAATAGATTTTGGTCTTCCAAATATTTTTAATTTAAACCCTTGTTCTATTAAAATTTCCTTTAGGGGATCAATAAATTTTTGAATAAATTTTTTACGCTCTGGCTCAGTTTCTTTTAATTTATTTTCTAAATCAGTATAAGTTTCTAAATCAGTATATTTTAAACCTAAATCTTCTAACTCGGTTTTAATAGCATTTAACCCTAAGCGATTAGCTAAAGGCGCATATAAAAATAATGTTTCACTAGCAATTTTAATTTGTTTTTCTCGCTTCATATGCTCTAGAGTTCGCATATTATGTAATCGATCAGCAAGTTTTATTAAAATTACGCGAATATCTTCGCTCATTGTAAGTAATACTTTCTTGAAATTTTCTGCTTGAATAGAAGTAGTATTATCAATTACTCCCGAAATTTTAGTAAGGCCATTTATAATCTGTGAAACCTTTTCACCAAACAATCCTCTTACATCATCTAAGGATAAATCAGTATCTTCAACGGTATCATGTAATAATGCGCAAACTATTCCAGTAGCACCTAATCCAATTTCCTCGGCACAAATTTGAGCTACTGTAATGGGGTGATATATATAGGGCTCGCCACTTTTACGGCGCATTTCTTTGTGGGCTTCTACGGCGACTTCAAAGGCTTTTCGAATAATTTCTTTCTCCCCTTTTTCTAATCGGCGTTTACAAGCTTTTATTAATCGTTTATAGCGAATTAAAATCTCTTTTCTTTCGGCTTCAATATCTATTTGCATAAAAAGTACTATATATTATAAATATTTTTATGAAGGTATTATATTTTGTTATAATAAAAAAAACAAAACTTATTGTATAAATCTTTAGCTTTTTGATATCAGTTTAATTAGGCGAGTATTTAAGTTCTTAAAAAAACATTTAATTTATCCCCTAAATTAATTCGAAAATTTTTCCAGGCTTACTTTTAATTAAATTACTAAACTCTAATTGTAATAATAATGAAGACACCGAACTAATTGATAATTGGCTTAGGTGACATATTTCGTCTATCTGAAGAGATTCTCGCGAACTGAATAAATTTAATATTAACTGTTCTTCCGCACTTAAATTTAATTGCAATGGAATTTGTTTTGTTTTAGCGCCTTTTTTATCTTCTTCTTGCCAGCCCATTGCATATAATAAATCAGCGGCATTTTCAATCAAGACTGCTCTATTTTTTTTTATTAATCCATTTCCTCCTTCTGCTAATGGGTCTCCTGCTCTACCAGGAAATGCAAATACATCTTTATTATAACTATTTGCAATGGTTGCAGTTATTAAGCTCCCGCCTGTTCGCTTACTTTCAACTACAACTAGTGCATCGCATAATCCTGCAACAATTCTATTTCTTTTTGGAAAATTAACTGCATCCGGATTTGTGCCACTTCTAAAATCTGTTAATAATCCACCTTGCTTTATCATTCGCTTTGCGATTTTATCATGCAATTGAGGATATATTCGATCTAATCCATGAGCCAAAACACCAACTGTTTGAAGATTTACATCTAAAGCCGTTTTATGGGCCAAAACATCTACACCATATGCCAAGCCACTAATAATTAGAGCGCCTGATTGACTTAATTCACTTATTAATTCTTGTGTTTTTTCTTTTCCATAATGACTCGGCTTACGCGTTCCTACCACTCCAATAATTTTTTCACAATTTAAATTTGTATTGCCTTTATAATACAATAATATCGGACTGTCACTGCAATATTTTAACCTCTTTGGATAGTTTTCATCTGTAAAAAATAAAGGTTCGATCTTATATTTTTCTATAAATCTCAGCTCTTTTTCTGCCTGCTCTAAAACAGATTTACTTTTTATGACAGATTTTGCCAAAACATATCCAATGCCAGGAATTTTTTGAAGTTGCTCTTTTTTTTGGTTAAAAACTTCACTTGCTTTGCCGCAATAAGCCAACAAATTTTTAGCGTTTACATCGCCAATGCCATCTATTAAGGTTAATCCTATTTGATATAAAAGTTCAGTTTCTGCCATTTATTCTAACAAATTTACAATCAAAACCAATAACTGATTGCTTTATTTTATAGCATTATTTTCATTGCTATTAGATGATAAAAATAATCTTTAATTAATGAGTGCTTAAAAGTAATTTTTAGAAATTAAGAATATATTGTTGGAAAGATTATTTTAAATTTAAATAATAACACTTCTATTTTTAGTAATTTTAACTAAAGGGCTATTTAATATTTTAACTGAAGACCCTTGCTAAAACGATTAATTTATTAATTATTGTTATAAACATCAATATATTGCGACTTATAAATAAAATAAAAAGCCTAATTTTTTTACTCTTTTTTTGCCATAGTATTTTAAGTCAAAACTATGCGTTTGAAGATCAATCATTTTTAAATAAAAAGCATGATTTGAAGTGGGGATTAAAAAAACTTAACGAAGGTACTATCTTGTACGAAAATGGGCGAAAAGAATTTGATGATTTTAAACGAACATATGTTGGCTTAAATAAATATTATCCAGTTAGTCGACGAGATTATAGAAAGTCTGGGTTTAAAGTTTTAAAAGAAGCGCTTGGGCCTCTTACAGATGCAAATCGAGTTAATGCTAAAAACGCTAATTTAAACTATATGCTTGGTTTTATTTGGTTTACAATAGATCCACTCAAGCAAGAAACTATAAATGCATTTGAAACAGCTTACTCATTAGATCCAAACATAAATCCTGATTTAACTTACTGGTTAGGTTGGACCTATCACTTAAATTCACGCTGGGATGATGGCATTAAATATTATAACTTGTATTTAACTTTTTTGAAACAGCGTGAGAAAGCAAATGTTTTTGCAATTGACGACGTTAAAAAAAAAATAATAGAGTGCGGTTTAGGAAAATCATATAGTAGTAAGCCCGAAAATGTTCATGTTACTAACCTAGGGCCTAAAATAAATAGTCCGTTTCCAGAGTACAAGCCATCTATCTCTACCGACGAAGAAACAATTTTTTTTACTGGCCGAAGGCCTGAATCAATTGGTGGCAAAAGAGCTGAAAATGATAATGGATTTTATGAAGACATTTATACAGCTGTAAAGAGTGATGGAAAATGGGGGGTGGCCAAACCATTAAATAAAAGCATAAATACAGAATTTCATGATGCTACTGCTGGATTATCATTTGACGGAAGTACTCTCTTTATTTATAGGGCAAGAGGCGACGATGGAGGTGATTTATACGAAAGCAACTTATTTGGTTTAGATTGGGGGAATCCAAATAAACTAAATAAAAACATCAACACAAGATATAACGAATCTTCAGTTAGCGTTAGTACTGATGGCAAACATTTATTTTTTGTAAGATCTAAAGAAACTGGATTTGGTGGCGAAGATATATATTTTAGTGAACTAGACTTAAAAGGCGAATGGGGTCCAGCAAAAAACATAGGCCCAGAAATTAATACCAAATATAGCGAGGAAGGTGTGTATTTACATCCAGATGGCGTTACTCTTTATTATAGCGGAAAAGGCAATAACTCAATGGGAGGATATGATATTTTTAAATCAACTTTTGAAAATGGGAAGTGGCAATCTCCTGTTAATTTAGGATACCCAATAAATGGGCCCGATGATGATGCTTTTTTTGTAGTTAGCGGAAGTGCTAATTGCGCTTATTTTGCCTCCGAAAAGCCAGGCGGATATGGCGAAAGCGATATTTACAAAATAACATTTTTAGCTCATAAGCAAGATTCAATTGTAAATCTTAATACAAATGATACTAGTACCACAGAGTTTGAAATTAAATCTGCAAAATTAACGATCTTAAAAGGAATCATATCAGATGAAAAAACTAACGCGCCAATAGAATCAAATATTGAATTAATTGACAACGAAAAAAATACAGTAGTAACTACTTTTAAATCTAATAGCAATACAGGAAAATATTTAGTAGCATTGCCTAGTGGAAAAAACTATGGAGTAGCGGTAAAACATGAAGGATACTTATTTCACTCCGAAAATTTTATTATTCCCGAGACAAAAGAATTTCAAGAATTTACATTAGATATTCGACTTAAAAAATTAGATGTCGGAAATAGTATTGTACTAAAAAATATTTTCTTTGACTTTGGTAAAGCCGTTTTAAGCCCAGAATCTACTTCTGAATTAGATCGTTTAATAACTCTACTTAAAGAAAATCCTAAATTAAAAATTGAGTTATCAAGCCATACTGACAATATAGGGGCGCCTGAATATAATTTTAATTTAAGTGTTAGTCGCTCAAAATCTGTTATGGCTTATCTTATTAATAAAGGGCTTTCGGAAAAGAGGCTTGTTGCTAACGGCTACGGAGAAACTAAATCGATAGCTAGTAACGATAGTGAAACAGGCAGACAAATGAATAGACGAATTGAATTTAAAATTTTAGAAAATTAACCTTCAATTATTTTTTTTATTAAACTAGATGTTGAATAGCCCTCTAAAAATGGGATGGTAATGACTTCGCCGCCGTTTTCTTTCAAAATATCAAATCCTATAATTTTTTCAACTTCATAGTCATTTCCTTTTACCAAAACATTCGGCTGTAATAATTTAATAAGATTATATGGTGTCTCTTCATCAAAAAAGACAATAAGATCAACACTCGCTAAGCCTGCCAAAACATAAGCACGTGTTCTTTCATCATTAATAGGTCTATTTGAGCCTTTATTTAATCGTCTTACAGATTGATCGGTATTTAAACCTAATACTAAAATGTCGCCTAAATCTCTTGCTTGTGATAAATAATCTATATGGCCAGGATGTATAATATCGAAACATCCGTTTGTAAAAATAATTTTTTTATTTTTTTCTCTCCAAGCCTTTAATTCTTTTAAGGCCTGATCCTGAGAGACTACTTTTTCTTTTAACTGATTATGAAACGACATTTTTTTTTCTGTTATAAATTGGCAAAAGAAATAAACTTAATACTCCAAAAAATAATATTAAAATAAATTGACTACTCCAGGATAACCATGGAAGGGCAAAAGAAGAAACTTGATCTATATGAAAAGAGTTTAATAGAATCCCACCAACTATAAAAGGATAAGCACCTAAACCTCCTGGTGAAAAGATTACACCAAAAGTTCCAAATAATAGCAAGGTTAAACATTCTTTCTGGCCCAATTGATAGGTTCCCTGTAAAGCAAAAAAACAAAAATAAAGTGAATAAAAATAGCAAGCCCATATCATTATGCTTAATACAATAAACTGAATTGGCTTTTCCATTTTGCGGACAGAACTTATGCCTTGAATAATACCTTTAAAAAAACCGCCAAATTTCCCTTTTAAAAATTGAGTTGTTTTTTTTCGAAGTATAAAAAATAAAGCCATTATTCCTAAAAAACCAACAACAATAAAAATAATTTTTAATGGGCTTTTACTTAAAGTGGAAAAACTTAATGATATTTTAAAAAGAATATACTCATTTACTAAACCAATTAACTCTTTAAACTGAAAAGCAAGGGTTAAAATAAAAATAAATAAAAATAAAATAAAATCAATAATACGCTCTGTTATTACTGTCCCAAATGCAATGTCAAATGGCACTTTGTCATATTTAGTTGCCAAAGTGCATCGAGTTATTTCTCCCATTCGTGGAATGCCATAATTAGCAAAATAACCAACCAAAACATAAGCCGTTGCATTAAAAAGATTAGTTTTATAACCAAGGGGAGCTAACAAAAAATTCCAGCGATAAGCCCGCAAAAAATGACTTAAAAAAGAAATAATTAAAGTAATAAGCACCCAAAAATAATTCGCATTTTTAAATGCATCAATAATCTGTTCTTTATATGGCGCAACTTGTTTTAAAGATAAATAAATAAATAAAATTCCAACACTTAATAAAACAACAAACTGAATGATTGATTTGATGTTTTTCACGATAAAAATTATTTTAATTTATTTGTGTTTGTTTTCGGGAAAACTACCCAGGGCTTAAAGGTTTTCGCTTTTTCAAAATCCATAGAAGCGTATGATGCAATAATAATGATATCGCCCAAATTTACTAAAAGTGCGGCTGGGCCGTTTAAACAAATAATGCCACTACCTCGGTTGCCTCTTAAAACGTATGTAACAAACCTTTGACCGTTATTTTTATTTAAAACATGTACCTGCTCATTTTCTATCAAATTGGCCGCATCCATTAAGTCTTCGTCAATGGTTACGCTGCCAATATAATCTAGCTCTGCCTGTGTAACTGTTACACAATGTAATTTAGATTTTAAAACTTGTATTTTCATCGAGCTACAAATTTAAGATTTTTTATTCGTTTTAAAACCCTCTTTTATTCTAAATCTATGGTTTAAAAATAAAAATGTGTTATTGCTATAAAATTAAATTGTTGCACATTTTAAAATTATACTGATTAATAAACAATAATGAGTTAAATAATAAAAAAATGTCTAATAATTTAACAGCTACAAAACAATACATTTATGCAATTAAATCGAAAAAATACGTTATACATTTAATTGAAAAAACTAGAATTAATAATTATTTATCTATTATTTTCTTTACTTGGTCTTTCTCAAGAAAGTGACGGTTATGGTATTAATTTGCCGAAATTTTATGATAAAAAAATTCATTTTGGATTTACAATTGCTGGTAATAGTAGTGACTTTAGAATTAATCCAACCCCTAATTCTCTTTTACCCGATACAATTATTTCGTTCACACGTTATAAAATAAAAACAGTATACTCTTCCGCTTCTCCTAATTTTGGAATAGGTTTAGTTATCGATGCGAGACTAAAAAAATATATTCGATTAAGATTTTCGCCTAGTTTAACTTTTGCCGAAAGAAAAATAATTTATACCCTTTCTAATTTAAATAGAGATAGCATTCGGATTTTTGAAAAGTCTGTTGAATCCGTATTTCTTATTTTTCCATTAGAAACAAAAATTCAATCTAAACGATTGGGTAATTTTAGTGCATATGCGATCGGCGGCGTTGGCTATTCGCTCGACTTAAGTGCGCGTAAAAAAGCTGGCACTTCATCTGGAGGAGCAAATCAATTAGATAATAATGTTAAATTAAATCGTGATGATTTTTTTTTAAGTTCGGGCATTGGTACTGATTTTTATTTACAGTATTTTAAACTCGGTTTTGAAATAAAACTTCTTATTGGCACTAATAACTTATTTCTAAAAGAAAATAACGTTTGGACAAATAGTATTGATAAAGTGCGTTCGAGAATGGTTTTATTTACTATTACATTTGAAGGATAATAATTTATGAGGTTTTATCAAAAGGCTATTAAATACTAACATGAGGAATAAAAATCTTCCAAAAAAATGTCTAAAATATTAAATTTACAACTTAGTCCTCAATCCTCTTTAAATGAACAATCTATTAAAGAAGAGGTAAGAAAGAATCTTCAGATAAATGATGGATCCACCCTAAATATTAAAATTTTAAAACGCAGCATTGATGCTCGTGGAAAAAAAATTAAAATTAATTTAAATGTATTGGTCGGCATAGATGAAAAATTAACCAATGATGAAATTTTTATTGATTACCAACATGTTTCTGAATCAACAAAAACTTGTCACATTATCGGCGCCGGCCCAGCTGGATTATTTGCCGCCTTGCGCTGTTTAGAACTGGGCATTAAGCCTATTTTAATTGACCGAGGTAAAGATGTAAAAGCTCGTCGACGCGATTTAGCTAACATAAACAAAAATCATTTGGTTAATCCAGAAAGCAATTACTGTTTTGGAGAAGGTGGCGCTGGCACATATAGCGATGGCAAATTATATACCCGATCAAATAAGCGTGGCAACATAAAAAAAATTCTTCAAACACTTGTTTATCATGGCGCAAATCCTGAAATTTTAATAGATGCTCATCCACACATTGGAACAAATAAACTACCTAAGTTAATTGAAAATATTAGAGAGCGAATACTCTTTTTTGGTGGTGAAGTTCGTTTTAATACAAAATTAATCGATTTTGATATAAAAGAAAATTCTGTTTCAGCAATTACTTTAATGAAAGAGGCTTCTGAATTTAAAGAGACTATTCAAAACATTATTTTAGCAACCGGGCATTCGGCGAGAGATATATACGAACTTCTTAATTCAAAAAAATTATCATTAGAACCAAAACCTTTTGCAATTGGAATTAGAGTTGAGCATCCTCAATCTTTGATTGATGGCATTCAATACCATTGCGGCAATTTAAAAGAAATTATGGCTTCTCGCGAATTTTTACCTGCAGCAAGTTATAGTTTAGTTCATCAAACAAAAAATCATGGCGTTTATTCTTTTTGTATGTGCCCAGGTGGCATTATTGCCCCATGCGCTACAAATCAAGAAGAAGTGGTAACAAATGGTTGGAGTCCGAGTAAACGAAATAACCCTTTTGCAAATAGTGGCATAGTAGTTGGGCTTGAATTAAAAGATTTTGAACTATATAAAGAGCATGGTGCTCTCGCCGGTTTAGAATTTCAAAAACAAATAGAAAAACAAGCTTGGATTTTTGGGGGCAAAACACAAAGTGCCCCTGCGCAAAGATTAGAAGATTTTACGCAAGATAAAATAAGTACAAATCTTCCTAATTGTAGCTACCAGCCTGGATTAACAAGTGTAAATATTAAAGATGTTGTTGGTAAAACAATTAGCCCATTATTAAAAGAAGGGTTAAAAGCATTTGGAATTAAAATGCGGGGGTTTATGACGAATGAAGCAATTGTTGTTGGTGTAGAATCTCGAACTTCAACACCAGTTAGAATTCCAAGAGATAAAGATTTATTTTATCATCCTCAACTACATAATTTATTCCCCTGTGGGGAAGGAGCTGGATATGCAGGGGGAATAGTTAGTGCGGCAATGGATGGAGAAAGCTGTATCAATAGTATTAATTATTAAAAGTTGTACATTTGTATTTTAAATTATGACTAGAATTTTAACAGGTATACAAAGTACAAATGTTCCTCACTTAGGTAATATTTTAGGTGCTATTTTGCCCGCTCTAGAATTAAGTAAAAAAGAAAATACAGAAAGCTTATTATTTATTGCCGATTTTCATGCCTTAACTAGTATAAAAAATCCTGCACTTATTAAAGAAAGCACAATGGCTGTTGCGGCCGCTTGGTTAGCTTTTGGTTTAGATTCAACTAAAACTATTTTTTATCGCCAAAGCAAAGTGCCTCAAGTGAGCGAATTAACTTGGTATTTAAATTGCTACACTCCTTTTCCCATGTTAGCTAATGCCCATTCATTTAAAGATAAAGGAGAGCGTTTGAGCGATGTAAATGTTGGTTTATTTACTTATCCTGTTTTAATGGCAGCAGATATTCTATTATACGATGTGCACAAAGTTCCTGTTGGCAAAGATCAAATGCAACATTTAGAAATTACTGCAGATATTGCCAAATCTTTTAATCATAAAGTTGGCGCAGATGTTTTTGTTATTCCTGAAGCTATAGTCGATGATCGGGTAATGTTAGTGCCAGGCATTGATGGTCAAAAAATGAGTAAATCTTACAATAATTTTATTAATATTTTTCTACCCGAAAAAGAACTTAAAAAAATTGTAATGAGTATTGTTACTGATAGTAAGGGACTCGAAGAATCTAAAGATCCTTCAACAGATACTATTTTTAAAATTTTTAAATTATTAGGAAACGAAAATCAAACTGAGGAGTTACGCCAAAATTATATTAAGGGTGGCTTTGGTTATGGTCACGCAAAAAATGCATTATTAGAATTAATACTAGATAACTATAAAGAGCAACGCATTAATTACAATAAATTAATGACAAATACTTCAGCTCTTGAAAAAGAACTAGCAATAGGCGAGGCAAAGGCTTCAAAAATCGCTAACGAAAAATTAAAGCACGTTAGACAAGTGCTTGGTTTTAATTAATCTACCCAACTTTTATAATACTTCCCATCATCAATTGCTAAGGCATCTTCTGTTACCATGAGAGGTTTAAATGTATCAATCATTACTGCTAATTCTTGTGTTTCTTTTTGTCCGATGCTACGCTCCATCGCTCCAGGAGCTGGGCCATGAGGAATTCCTTTGGGGTGAAGCGTGATGTGGCCTTGTTCTATATTATTACGGCTCATAAAATCACCCGCCACATAATACAAAACCTCATCACTATCAATATTACTGTGATTATAAGGTGCAGGGATTGATAATGGATGATAATCATACATTCGTGGACAGAAACTACATACTACAAAATTTGCGGTTTCGAAAGTTTGATGAACTGGAGGGGGCTGATGTAATCGGCCTGTAATAGGTTCAAAATTATGAATTGAAAATCCCCATGGAAAATTATAACCGTCCCAACCTACAACATCAAAAGGATGGCTTGCATATAAAAACTCATGCATCATGCCTTCTTTTTTTATTTTAATAATGAAATCTCCTTTTTCATCATGCGTTTCTAATTGTGTTGGCAATTTATAATCCCTTTCACAAAATGGCGAATGCTCTAAAAGTTGACCCTGAGAATTCTTATAGCGTTTAGGGGTATAATATGGGGCATGGCTTTCGCAAAATAATAATCGATTGTCGCTAGTTTCAAAATGCAATTGATAAATCATGCCACGAGGAATAATCAAATAATCTCCGTATTCAAAGGAAATGTTTCCCATAAATGTTTTTAAAACGCCTTTTCCTTTGTGTATAAACAATAATTCGTCGGCATCGGCATTTTTATAAAAATAATTAGTTTGACTTTTTGTTGGTGCAGCTAATCCTATTGCGCAATCAGAATTAATCAATAATGTTTTTCTACTTTCTAAATAATCCTCAACTGGTTTTACTTCAAAGCCTTTAAGCAAAAGTGATTTTATATTTTTATCTACAGCTATTTTAGGGGCCACAGAGTAACTTTTTAATATTTCTTTAACTTGGGTTGGCCTATGTGTATGGTATAAAAGAGAATCCATTCCAATAAACCCTTCTGTTCCAAATAATTGTTCATAATAATAATTTCCATTTTTGCTTTTAAAAATAGTGTGTCTTTTTTTAGGGATTTCACCAAGCTTATGATAAATAGGCATCTTAAAATTTTTATTTTAAAGGTAATGAATTTTTTAATATTTCTTTCAAATTAGGCCGAAGTCTGCTCTTATAAACTGATAAGCATTCAGGCCCATTTTTTATTCTGCCTTTTCTGAGTTCTCGTTGTTGTTCAATTGGTAATGAAGCAATATTAGAACATTCTGAGGTACAACAGCCACTCATTTTTTTTGCACAAGTTTCGCATTGAATAAATAATAAATGACAATCATCGTTTTTACAATTTACATGGGTATCACATGGTTCGTTACATTGATGACATTTGGATAAAATATCTGGTGTAATTCGTTCGCCTATTCTTTCATCAAAAACAAAATTTATCCCTCTAAACTTACTATCTAAATTCTGTTCTTTTATTTCATTTGTATATTGAATAATACCGCCTTGTAAATGATTTACGTCTTTAAAACCTTTATATTTTAAGAAGGCGCTTGCCTTTTCGCATCTTATGCCTCCAGTACAATACATGATTATTTTTTTGTCCTCCTGTCCTTTAAGATGATTAACAACTAAAGGAAGTTCTTCTCTAAACGTATCCGCATCAGGACAAAACGCTCTATCAAAACGCCCCACTTCGCTTTCATAATGATTTCGCATATCAATCACAATTGTATTATTATCCTCAATGGCTTTATTAAATTCAATTGCATTTAAATAATTGCCTGTTTTAGATGGATCAAAATCTGGGTCCTTAATTCCATCCGAAACAATTTTAGATTTTACTTTTACCACAAGCTTATAAAAAGATTTTCCATTATCATCAATGGCAAGTTTAATTGAAATGTCTTTAAAATAAGGCAACTCATTAAGTTGTTTTATAAATTTATCCCAATTATTCTCCGGTAAACTCATTTGAGCATTAATTCCTTCATGAGCCAAATATATTCTTCCAAAACAATTTAAATCTGTCAGAATTTTAAATAGCTCGTTACGTAAATCAATTGGATTTGGAATATAAACATACCTATAAAAAGAAATGGTTTTCCGTTTAAGATTTTCTTCTTTTAAAAGTTGTTTTAAAACATTTTTATTAATTCTATTTACTAAAAGGGTCATACTAATGCATAAATAAATTTGTTCTATCTACTTTTTGAATCTCAAGAATTTAATAATACTTCCATCATTTATTTTCTTTTAAATGAAAACATTTTTAATTAGGTTTGCTAAATTACAAAAATGTTTACTAAAATAAATTGAATTCTATTATGTCGTTCCAAAAAGAAAAAATTTTAATAATTGGAGCTAGTGGTCAAATTGGGATAGAATTAACTGAAACTCTATCTAAAATATACGGTAATGATTGTGTTATTATTTCTGATCTAAACCCTCCTATTAACTCAAGAAATAATACTTTTGAAAAATTAGACGCATTAGATAAAAACGCGCTTTTTGATTTGGTTAAAAAACATAGTATTACCCAAGTATATCATTTAGCGGCAATGCTTTCTGCTACTGGCGAAAAGAATCCAATGTTTGCTTGGAAATTAAATATGGAGAGTTTATTTCATCTTTTAGATTTGGCCAAAGAAAAACATATTAAACAGTTATATTGGCCAAGTTCTATTGCGGTATTTGGTCCAAGTACACCGGCTGAAAACACGCCACAATATACTGTTATGGAGCCTTCAACTATTTACGGGATAAGCAAACAAGCAGGCGAAAGATGGTGTGAATGGTATTTTAAAAAATATCAGGTAGATGTTAGAAGCTTAAGATACCCTGGATTAATCGGCTGGAAAAGTTCGCCAGGCGGAGGAACAACAGATTATGCCGTTCATATTTTTCACGAAGCTATAAAAAACCAACAATACGAATGTTTTTTAAGTGAATCAACTGCTTTGCCTATGATGCATATGGAGGATGCAATTAGGGCTACCATCGAAATTATGCAAGCTCCCGCAGAAAAGATTAAAATACGCAGTAGCTATAATTTATCTGGCATAAGCTTTACTCCTAAACAAATTGCTGAAGAAATAAAAAAATATATTCCTGATTTTAAGATTAGTTATAAGCCTGATTTTAGACAAGCTATTGCTGATAGTTGGCCTAAAAGCATTAACGATGATGAAACAAAAAAAGATTGGGGTTGGAAAGAAAAATACGATTTACCTAAATTGGTAAAGAATATGCTAGAAAATATAAAATAAAATTAACACTTTTTTTTATCTTGCATTAAATAGCCAAGCGCTAGGATTCATGGTTTTTTGGCCCTTCCAAATTTGAAGATTCATTGATGTCTTTCCTTCGTCCTCATCATGCATTATTATTCCAATTGCTTGTTTAAGAATTACTTTTTGTCCGGTTTTAACAAATACCTCAGCTAAATTACAATACACACTTAAATATTCGCCATGGCGAATAATAACTAGTTTTCCACCAGTTGGAGAAACGGCAATACTTGTAACTTCCCCTTCAAAAACTGCACGAGCCTGCATTCCTTTAACGGCACAAATCTCTATCCCGCTATTTAATATCATAAACCCTTTAATTGCAGGGTGCTCATGTTCACCGTATGGTTCGCAAATAATTCCTTTTGCCACAGGCCAAGGTAATTTTCCGCGATTGCTTTCGAAATCTATACTTAAGGCTTCGGCCTCTTCTGTTAAAACTGGCACAAATAGGTTTTCCTTCTTTTCAGGCTTAATAATTTCTTTAGGTGCATTTTCTGTTTTATCAGATTTTGGTGCAGGAATAATTTTTGTTTCATTACTATTTAATTTTTTTTGTTCTTCTATTGTTTTTTTAATCACATTGGTTTTTTGCTCTTTTTGTTTAGCAAATTGTTTCGCTGCCTCTTCTGATTTTCTTCGAACCTCCTCTTCAATTAATTTTTTAATATCTAATTGAAGTTGCAGGGCCGCTTGTTTCTTTTTTTGCAATTCAGCTTTTAATTGTTTTTCTTTTTTTTGTAGTTCAGTAAGCACTTGTTCTTGTTCTTTTTTTTCAGCTTTTAATACTTGTTTTTCTTCTTCTTCATTTCCAAGCAACAGGTTTTTTTGATGAAGCTGTTCATTTAGCTCCATAATATCCAACGAAATTTGCTTTTGAATACTAATAATCTCTATGGCTTGCTTTTTTCTATATTCAGAATATTGTTGCATATACTTTAGTCTTGAGTATGCCTGATTAAAATCAGAGGATGAAAAAATAAACATGAGAGTACTATAAGCATCTTTGTTACGCTGAGCAAAAACGAGCATGCGAGCATATTCCTTTTTTAATTTAATTAAAATGTTTTTTAGTTGAATTTGTTTATTTTCGTTTTGAAAAATGTCGGATTCTAGGCTTTTTAATTCAGCGCCAATTGTATTAATCAAATCTTGTCTTTTTTGTAATCTTAAATTAATTGTAACTAGATTACCGATTGAAGATTTTTTATTTGCTTTGGTTTTGCTTAAAATGGAGTTAATTTCTTTAATCTCATCATTAATGCGTTTCTTCTTATTTTCTAGCTCTTTTTTTGGATTTTTATTCGAAGATTGAGCTAAAAAACTTGAACTTAAAAAAAAAGAAAAAAATAACAACAAAAGAATAACAACACTATTTTTTTTGTATTGGAAGAGCATCATACTTTTTAGGGATAATCAGTATTAGTTTTTGAGCTATATTTTTCTCAATGCGAACATAATCAATTTTTAGACTAGCTTTTTTCTCTGCCACAATATCAATATCAACATGATGCGGTGCATAAGCACTATCTTTTTGATTAAATTGGCTATATTTTGCCATAAATTTTCTATTTGTAACGGGGTCTATAAATTCATTTTGAATAATTTTAAAATTTTCAGGGTTTAATGAGAGCACCTGATAAGCATCTTTTATTTCTATCTTCCCACTTTGTATTTTTTTTAATTTAATTCTACGAATTGTACTTAATAAATAAATACAATTTTGCTTATCGGTTACTGGCTTTAATTTCGTTTCGTCGTCGGCATAAAAATCCGAACTATTTCCAAACAACAAGGCTTGAATGATATCATAATCAATATCTGCATTTAATAAATTATTAATATAATTAAAATCGCCTATAAAAAAGTTTTTTTGAACATAGTTCACAAACTTAACCGAATCTTTTGTAATTAAAATTTTAGCGACTTCAAGCCCTAAAACATATTGAATAGAAATCAAAATGGCGCTATCTTTTCTCATTTTAATTTTAATATCAAAACTCTCTTCGTTATTATCAATTAAAGATGCAACATTAGCTTTAGCCGACACCCACTCAAAATCAAATTCGTTTTGCTTAACAAGCTTAGAAAGGGTTTTGGAGCTTTTATGCTCTAATTTACATTTTTCATTATTTAAATCTGTAGCAATTATTAATGCCTCCTTTGATTTTTGTGTTTTCAGCTTATGCTTACAACTTAACACTAAAAAAAGAAGCGTAATTGTTATAAAAAAATTTAAAAAAAGATAGCCTTTTTTAATCATTTAATTTTTTTTCTTTAATTTTTTTTTCTAAACCATCTGAATTATTTCCGGCTTGCTTTGACTCAATCCATTTTTTTAAAGCCTCCTCATTTTTATTTAATTTATATAAAACATCGCCATAATGCTCTAAAATCGTTGGGTTTTTTATCCCCATTTCAGATGATTTAGATAACCAAATTTCTGCTTCAGTATATTTTTTTTGTTGATATAAAATCCAACCAAAAGTATCCATATAATTTCTGTCGTTTGGCATCAATTCATTTGCTCGATTAGAATATTTTTCGGCAATTAATAACTTTTCATTTCTTAAAGAAAGATAGTAAGCAAAATTATTTAATACGTAGGTATTGTCAGAATTAATTTTTAATGCTTCTTCAAACGCTTTATCAGAATTAGAATATTCTTTTAAATAATGATACGCATCTCCCAAATTAGAGTAAAAATCAATCTTTAAAGATTTATTATCATAAACAAACTCTATCCCTTCGTTTAAAGATTTAGCTGCTTTTAAATAATTTTTTAATTGATTGTTTGCAATGCCATTAAAAAAATAAGTTGAAGCTAACGTTGGGAACAAATCAATGGCAATATCGCTATGATGCTCTAAAGAATCAAATTTAGCTAATTTATAATCCGTAAGAAGTAATTTATCCCATGTGCTATAGTTTCTCTTATCTAAATTAGCCGCCTCATAAAAATAAAATGCTGCTTCGGACACACTATCTTTTAACATTAAAAAATTTGCAATAAATAAATTTGGTTCTGCTAACTTTGGATGACTAGTTAAAATTATTTTTGCTAACCTAAGCCCCTGATTTATAAAATCTGATTGCAAGGATTCTTCTGCCTTTTTGTAATAAGAAGATAAAATATCTGTCTTAGTCTTTGCCTCAATTTCTGAATTTTGAAATGCTTTTATTAAACAATCAAAGGCTTCATTTTCTTTCCCTATTGAATTATAGTAATCGTATAAAGCTAAATTAACATGAGGATTATTAGGCTCTAAAAGCAACATCTTATCATACATTTGTTTTGCTTTCTCTGGCTTATTAATATCAAAATAAAAATCGGCCAAATAGCCATAATATTTAACTTCGTTGAGGTTTGTTTGAGACAGTTTCAATAATTCAATTTCTGCTTCTTTGGCTTTATTTTGGCTCTTCAACAACTTAATTTTATTAATAGTAACATGATCGCTAACACCTAAATTCGTTTCAAGTTCATCGTATATTTTATACGCATTATCATATTGTCCTATCAAAGCAAACTGAATTGCTAAATCTTCTTTAAATTCAATTTTATTTGGGAAATTTTTAACAAGTGCTTGTCTTAATTTCAAAGCTTGTCCAAATTGTTTCTGTCCATTCAAGCAATCAATAGCAATTAATTGATACCACTCGTTTTTTAAATCGAAATCAGCACAATATTTCGCATGTGGCAAGGCCTCTTTATTATTGCCTAATAGCTTGTAAATATTCGCTAATTCGTAGCTCACAGGAGCGCTAATGGGGTTAATGCGTTTACATTCTTTAAACATTGTTAATGACTCTTGTAAATTTCCTTTCATTCTTGCAGAACAAGCATCAACATATAAAAAAGCAAATTGTAACTCGTCTGTTTTCGAATTTTCTGAATTATTCTTTAAGACTTCCGATTGTTTTTTTTGTAGATGACATGAAAATAATAGCCAAACAAAAATGCAGGCTATAAAAAAAATTAATGTATATTTTATAATTTTACGTAACAATTTGAGAATAATCACTTATACTTAAGTCCACAGATTTCCCTTTTACCTCAGCGCCTATTCCAATAATACTATCCGATATATTTGCATTAATAATAGTTGAGCTACTTTGTATAACTGAATTTTTTACAATGCTATTTGTGATTTTTGAGTTGTGTCCAATACTTACATAAGGCCCTATAATTGATTCGCTTAGTTCAACATTGTTTCCAATATAACATGGCTCTATTATTATACTATTATTATTTTTAATTTGATTGCCCTTAAGCTCTGGCTTATTTTTATCAAACTCTAATACTCTCTGATTGGTATACACAGCCGCATTTTTATTACCGCAATCTAACCACTCCGAAACTTGACCAGGCATAAACTTTAAGCCTTTATTCTTCATGTTTTCTAAGGCGTTTGTTAATTGATATTCGCCTTTTTCGGTAATCTGATTGTCTAATAAATATTGCAATTCGTTTTTTAGATTTTCGCCATTTTTAAAATAATAAATTCCAATAATTGCTAAATCGCTAACAAACAAACTTGGTTTTTCAATAAAATCTGTAATAACGCCTAGATCATTTATTTTAACAACTCCAAATTGGCTAGGATCCTTAATCTTTTGAACCCAAATAACGCCTTCTTTCTCCGTATCCATAACAAAATCAGCTTTAAACAAGGTGTCAGCAAAAGCTATAATTGTTTTTCCTTTAATTGCCTCTTTTGCACACATGATGGCATGGGCTGTTCCCAAAGCCTTATCTTGATAATAAATGCTTCCCATTGCTCCTTGACTTTCTGCTATTTTTATTAAATTTTGTTCTATGTCTACTCCAAAATCTCGCCCAACTACAAAGGCAATCTCAGATACTTTTTCTCCACAAACCTTTGTGATATCCTCAACTAAGCGCTGAACAATTGGTTTCCCTCCTAATGGAATTAAAGGCTTGGCGGTAGTTAGTGTATGGGGGCGCATACGTTTTCCTTTGCCCGCCATTGGAATAATAATTTGCATAATAATTTTACTATTTGGTAAAAATAGTATAATTTAATGAAGTTATTAAGTAAATATGCCTGTTAAAAAATACTTTATTGCGATTGTAATTCCACAACCCTTATTCGATAAAATCGAGGCTGTAAAAAATTCACTATTAAAATCGCATCAACTTAAGTGTGCCTTAAGAAGTCCTTCTCACATAACTCTTCATAGGCCTTTTGTATGGAAAGAAGAAAAAGAAAAAATATTAATAGAATCACTCTCCAGCTTCCAATTTGAAGAAAATTTCGAAGTCGTATTAAAAAATTATAATTTTTTTGAACCCAGGGTTATTTATGTTGATGTTTGTAAAAATGAGATTCTAAATAAGCTCCATTTACAATTAACCCGATTTGCTAAACAAAAATTAAAATTATTTAATGATGTGGACGATAAACGTGGCTTTTATCCTCATGTCACCATCGCCTTTAGGGATATAAAAAAACCTTTATTTCCTATTTTAAAAGAAAAATTTATTTCTGAAAAAATAAATGGGACATTCAACTACCAAGGATTTACATTGTTAAAACTATCTGATAAATGGGAGGAGGCTCATTTTTTTGAAAATAAAAAGCCTTTCAAACAACATTACTGATTTAGATTTGAAAAATATAAATAATTAAAGGCAAGTAAATAATATTTAAAATGATTCTAAATAACAACAAACCCCTTATTTATCAGATGTCATCGGCTTTTTTAACTTGGTTTTTAGTAATTTAATAAAAAAACTGTTAAACCTAAACTTGATTATAATTGTTATCTGAGTACCTTTAAACATTAAATTTTCAAGTTTTTAATATATGAGCGAAAAATCATTTTTTTTATCTTCTTCGATTGGAAAAAAAATATCAATGGGTTTAACTGGGTTATTTTTAATTTCTTTTTTAATCGTCCACGTAAGCGTTAATTCTTGTATCTTTATTAATGACGGTGGAATAACATTTAATTCTGCGGCTCACTTTATGGCCACAAATCCACTTATTCGCTTAATAGAAATTGGCCTTTTTGCGGGATTAATTTTGCATATCATTTTTGCACTTTTACTTACTCTCGAAAATAAAAAAGCTCGACCAATTGGATACGAAAAAATAAATGGTGCGGCAAATAGCAATTGGTATTCTCGTTCAATGGGAATATTAGGCTCCTTATTACTTATTTTTTTAGTTGTTCACTTAGCCCATTTTTGGATAGACACTAAAATTGCGGTTTTTACCGGAAAGGCTGACAATCATAATACTTTCAACGAAATGAAAGAAGTTTTTTCAAATTGGTACATAGTCGCACTTTATTTAATTGGTGTTGGCAGTTTACTTTTTCATATTTTGCATGGCTTTCAATCAGCCTTTCAAACATTGGGCTTAAATCACAAAAAATATACTCCTATTATTAAGAAAATAGGGATTTGGTTCTCGATTATTGTTTGTCTATTATTTGCTTCAATGCCAGTAGCAATTTTTGCAGAATTGATCAAATAAACTTTTATATATTTAAAATATTATGGCTTCATCATCTAAAATAAATGCAAAAATTCCTGAAGGAACATTAGAAGAAAAATGGACTAAATATCGTTCAACTGTTCACTTAGTAAACCCCGCTAATAAGCGAAGCTTAGAAATTATTGTTGTTGGGTCTGGCCTTGCGGGCTCATCAGCCGCTGCATCTTTAGCTGAAATGGGATACAAAGTAAAGGTATTTTGTTTTCAAGATTCTCCGCGTAGAGCCCATAGCATAGCGGCACAAGGAGGCATTAATGCTGCGAAAAATTATCAAAACGACGGAGATAGTGTTTACCGTTTATTTTATGATACTATTAAAGGCGGCGATTATCGAGCGCGTGAAGCTAATGTTCACCGTTTAGCAGAAGTTTCTAGTAGTATTATTGATCAATGCGTTGCTCAAGGCGTTCCTTTTGCCCGTGAATATGGCGGTACATTAAGCAACCGTAGTTTTGGTGGAACGCAAGTTCAGCGTACATTTTACGCGGCTGGACAAACCGGACAACAATTATTATTAGGAGCTTACTCCGCTCTTCAGCGTCAAATTGGAATGGGAGCTGTTCAATTATTAGCTCGCCATGAAATGATGGAAGTAGTAAAAATAGATGGTAAAGCTAGAGGAATTATTGCTCGCGATTTAATTACCGGAAAATTAGAACGTCATTTTGGTCATGCTGTTTTATTATGTACTGGAGGTTATGGTAATGTGTTTTATTTATCAACCAATGCGATGGGCTGCAATGTAACCGCTGCATGGAAAGCACATAAAAACGGGGCTTTTTTCGGAAATCCTTGCTACACACAAATTCATCCAACTTGCATTCCTGTTTCGGGAGACCATCAATCTAAACTAACATTAATGTCAGAGTCCTTAAGAAACGACGGACGAATTTGGACTTCAAAAAAACAAGATGATACCCGAAAACCAAACGATATTCCTGAAGAAGAAAGAGATTATTTTTTAGAACGTCGATACCCCGCTTTTGGTAATTTAGTTCCGCGAGACGTAGCAAGTAGAGCGGCTAAAGAGCGTTGTGATGCTGGCTTTGGATCAGGAGCAAGTAAAATGGCGGTATATCTAGATTTTGCAGCAAATACAGAGCGTTATGGCAAAATTGAAGCGACTAAACATAATTTACATAATCCAAACAAACAAGAAATTATTCAACTAGGGAAAGCTGTTATCAAAGAAAAATATGGTAATTTATTTGACATGTATAAGCAAATTACAGGCGAAGATCCATATGAAGTGCCCATGAGAATATATCCTGCAGTTCACTATACTATGGGTGGTCTTTGGGTTGATTATAATTTAATGACAACCGTGCCAGGACTGTTTGCTTTAGGCGAAGCTAACTTCAGCGATCATGGCGCCAACCGATTAGGCGCATCAGCTTTAATGCAAGGCCTAGCCGACGGTTATTTTGTAATTCCTTATACAATTGGAGATTATTTATCAGAAGAAATTAGAACCAAAGTTATTCCTACCGACAATGAAGCTTTTGTAGTAGCCGAAGCCAAAGTTCAAGATCACATCAATAAATTAATGAACATAAAAGGCACTAAATCCGTAGATTATTTTCATAAAAGATTAGGAAAAATTATGTGGGATAAATGTGGCATGGCTCGAAATAAAGAAGGATTGCTTTGGGCTATTTCTGAAATTAAATCTTTGAGAAAAGAATTTTGGAGCAATGTTCGTGTTCCAGGAGATGCTAATGAATTTAATTCTGAACTTGAAAAAGCCTCAAGAGTTTCAGATTTTCTAGAATTAGGAGAACTTATGTGTATAGATGCCTTAGATCGTAATGAAAGCTGTGGCGGGCACTTTAGAGAAGAATATCAAACCGAAGAAGGTGAAGCTTTAAGAGATGATAAAAAATACGCTTATGTTGCAGCATGGGAATATAAAAATGAAAGTGATTATGAATTACACAAAGAAGAATTAAAATACGAAAATATTAAAATCGCACAACGTTCATATAAATAATAATTATGAGTCAAGGAAATATGAACCTCACTTTAAAAGTGTGGAAACAAAAAAACAAAAACGAAAAAGGTCGTTTTGAAACTTTCGATGCAAAAGGCATTTCGCCTGATATGAGTTTTTTAGAAATGTTTGACGTTGTAAACGAACATTTAATTAGCTCAGGAAAAGAACCAATTGCATTTGACCACGACTGTCGAGAAGGTATTTGTGGTATGTGTAGCATGTATATCAATGGCAGGCCACATGGCCCAAAACAGGGTGTTACAACTTGCCAACTTCATATGAGAAGCTTTAAAGATGGAGACACTATTGTAGTTGAACCATGGAGAAGCGCTGCATTTCCTGTAATAAAAGATTTAGCCGTAGATCGTTCTTCATTTGATAGAATTATGGCTTCGGGTGGTTTTGTTTCTATAAATACCGGTAACGCAAAAGATGCCAATAATATTTTAATTCCGAAATATGATGCCGATGATGCGTTTAATGCTGCGGCCTGTATTGGTTGTGGCGCATGTGTAGCGGCTTGTAAAAACAGCAGTGCCATGCTATTTGTTTCAGCAAAAGTTTCTCAGTTAGCGTTATTACCTCAAGGTAAAATTGAAAAGAGAGATCGTGTGTTAAACATGGTAAAACAAATGGACGAAGAAGGCTTTGGCAATTGTACTAATACTGGGGCCTGCGAAGCCGAATGTCCAAAAAGCATTTCGCTCGAAAATATTGCAAGGATGAATAGAGAATATTTAAAAGCGAGTTTAACTTAAAATAACTCTAATAAATTTAATTTTTTTCTTCTATAAATTAAATTAGTTTTTTTAATTCTATTCTAAAGGTTGTGCCTTTATTAATTTCACTTTGTATCACCTGTATTTTTCCATGATGATACGATTCAATAATTCTTTTACATAAACTTAATCCAAGGCCCCATCCTCTTTTTTTAGTGGTATAGCCTGGTTCAAATATTGTTTTAAATTTTGATTTTGGAATGCCTTTTCCTGTGTCAATAATGTCGATAAATATCCCTTCTGAAAAATCAGTCAAATTAACAGTAATAGAGCCTTTTCCATCCATTGTGTCAACTGCATTTTTACATAAATTTTCAATCACCCATTCAAATAAAGGGGCGCATAAATTTATATTTATATCTTTTTCAGTTAAATTTAAATTATAAACAACGTTACGCGAAGTTCGTTTTTTTAAATAATCTAAGGCATTGGTAAGCAAAAGATTAATATTTTCTAAAGATAAAGTCGGTTGAGATCCGATCTTGCTAAAACGATCAGTAATGGTATTTAATCTTTTTACATCTTGGTTCATTTCTGAAACTATGGCCTCGTCTACTCCTAAAGTGATTAAGTGTTCGTTCCATGCCATAAGCGAAGAAAGTGGTGTTCCTAGTTGATGAGCCGTTTCTTTGCTCATCCCCACCCAAACCTGATCTTGCTCAGCTTTTCGGGCTGTACTAAATAAAATATATGCAATTATTAAAAATAAACCAATTACTCCAAATTGAATATATGGATAATACTTAAGCCTTGTTATTAATTCAGATGGAGCATAAAAAATATAGTCCTTTGACCCATCTCCCAAATCAATTTCAATTGGGTTGTTTTGTGCAGCTAACTTATTTAATGTTAATTGTAATTTATCGCGGGTATTAACACTAAACTCGTCAATTTTACCAATGGCAATAATGGTGTCTTTTAAATTATTAGTAAAAATAACAGGAACGTCAGCAGAATTAATTGCCACTTCGGTAATAAAGGATTTAATTAAACTGTCAAATACTAATTTAATGTCGTTAAAAACACGGCTATCTTTATGATAAAGTTTTTGCTTTATTCCTTTGTAAATATTTATTTCAACCGGGTCGTATAACCTTTTCATACTATTTAATTCCTGATTTAAATAAACCGTGTCGTTTTCTTTTAAAGAATCTAAATTGCGTTTAGATAAAATTTTATCAGATGCATCGGTTAGAATAACCGGAACGGTAGTGTTTTCTTGTAAAACTTTTAAAATAAAAGATATGTCTTGATTATTGCTTAAATCTGAGCCTTTACTTAATTCTTTTGTTGCTTCGGCAAAAAGTTCGGCTTTTTTTGTTTCGCCTAATTTAATTTTTTCGAAAAGCTTTTTTGTAAATTTAACTAAACTAGCTTTTTTTTGAACTGCCTTAGCCCATAATTTTACTTTTTGTTTTTCGTTATTCGAAATATTTTTTACTAAATTATCAGTATACCAAAACGATGCAATCACAATAAAGAAAGCCATGAGGGCAAGACCTAATTTCCATCGATTTTTTTTATCGTAAATGTTCACAATAACTAGATTAAGATTGATAAAGATACTGATTAAAAAAATTAAACCGAATCTACTAATTCTAGACTCTATATTCCTTTAAAAGTCATCATCATCCTCAGATTTCTTTTTTAATTCTAATGTTGGCTTTAACTTATTATTTTTAGGTTTTTCTAATTCAAATTTAGTTTGCGTTGCTTTATCTTTTTTATCTAATGTGTCTTGTTTACCTAAGCCAAAGTCTTGTTTAAATTGTTCTTTTAATTCTTTCCAGGTTTGTTTTTCTTTTATAATATCTTCTTTTATTTTAGTTTTCAGCCCCTTGAAATCATATTCTATTTTTGGGTTATCTATGCTTCCTTTCATTCTTATAAAAATTGTTCGTCTATCTTCGAGGTCCATCTCTATGTCTCCAAAATCCTCTTGTTTTGATTTACCTGTTTTTGCTTTTAACTCTGAAACTAATAATCTTATCTGATAATCGATTATATTATCAAAACTATGTGTCCCCCCTAACTCTAAATTTAATGCCGAGTTTTTAATCGCAGTTTTAGGAAAATTTATTATAGACTCTTTGATTTTAATACTACTTTCTAGAGTCGAAAATCTAATATGCATTAAATCTTCTATTTTTAAATATTTTGAAAGGCTAGATCGGAAG
>Ga0209297_1000190_pt1 | contig 41738 bp, 49 predicted proteins | sample S_130805_MF_Meta_FD_187322 | JGI IMG/M metagenome (GOLD analysis project Ga0209297, IMG submission 187322) | Freshwater microbial communities from Lake Simoncouche, Canada to study carbon cycling - S_130805_MF_MetaG (SPAdes) (version 2) | ecosystem: Environmental > Aquatic > Freshwater > Lake ...
TTTTTCTATTTTTCAATTTTTCAATTTTTCAATTTTTCAATTTTTCAATTTTTCAATTTTTCAATTTTTCAATTTTTCAATTTTTCAATTTTTCAATTTTTCAATTTTTCAACCTACCAGGATGACCCATGGTCTAACCTACCAAAATGACCCATAACCCAAATTAAACAATGTGACACACTCGAACAGTTAACTTGTATACTCGCCCCACTATGAATCTTTCATTGGACCCCTCTACTGGGTATGCAGTAGACCGCAAGGGCAACCTCGTATTACCCTCAGAACCACCTTCCCTTCCGGAGTGGTTGTCCCCACCGCGCCCACCACCCGCACCCTTATCCCCCGCATTGATTCAGGAGCGCAGCAGCCTTAGAGCGGCCCAGATGGATGCTGTGTTTGTTCACCTCATTGATCGCATATCGGAGGGGGAGACAATCAAGGACATACTAAGATCAGATCCAAGGGGTGTGACCTATCGTGAGATGATGGTGTGGATACGCATCGACCCTGATCGAAGGAACAAGTATGAGGATGCCATCAAGATCAGGGCAGAGGGGATCATTGACGAGGTGATCAAGATTGCAGATGCTGTTGACAGTTTGGAGGATGTGGCCCGCTCGAAGACGCGCATCGACACCCGGTTGAAGATCGCGGGGTTTGACAATAAGGAGCGTTTTGCCCCAACCCAGACGATCAACGTCAACACCGAGATCAGCATAACCCGAGTGAACTCTCGACTCGATGCTGCCATCGCCAGAGCGATGCTGCCTAAACCCGATGATGTGGAGGATATAGAGTGCAGAAACCCATCTTAGGGCCAGAGGGTGAAGAGAAGCTGATGTATCAGATGTGGTCACCCCACATCGCCAACGATCCGGAAACGTTCGTCATGTTTGCGTTTCCATGGGGCGTGAAGGACACCCCGTTGGAGAGATTCAACGGACCTCGCAGATGGCAAAGGAACGAGCTTCGAAAGCTTGCCCAGAATATCAAGAACAACAACGGGTCGTTGACCAAGGATGCGTTGCGCGAAGCTGTTGCCAGTGGTCGTGGGATAGGTAAGAGCGCACTCGTTGCGTGGTTGATCTTGTGGATGCTGACCACTCGGGTAGGCTCTACAGTGATCGTCAGTGCCAACTCGGAGAACCAGCTACGCACTGTCACCTGGGGTGAACTGACGAAGTGGACAACCATGGCTGAAAACTCCCACTGGTGGGAGATCAGCGCCACCAAACTGGTGCCCGCTCAGTGGGTCACCGATATAGTGGAGAGGGACCTGAAGAAGGGCACTCGTTATTGGGCTGCTGAAGGTAAGCTTTGGAGCGCAGAGAACCCCGACTCCTATGCCGGCGCCCATAACATGGACGGTATGATGGTGATCTTCGATGAGGCCAGCGGGATACCCGATAGCATATGGAGCGTGGCTGCTGGCTTCTTTACCGAGAACATCTCTGACAGGTACTGGTTCGCGTTCTCCAACCCCCGGCGCAACGAGGGCACGTTCTTCGAGTGCTTCAACGCCAAGCGGGACTTCTGGAGCACGACTCAGATTGACGCCAGGACCGTGGAGGATACCGATAAGGGGATATACAAGCAGATCATCGAGGAGTATGGGGAAGACTCGGCACAAGCCCGTGTTGAGGTCTACGGCGAGTTCCCCGTGGTTGGTGATGATCAGTTCATATCCCCTGTTCTTGTCGATCAAGCGTTCGCCAGAGGGAAGTGGCAGGATGAGACAGCACCTGTGGTGATCGGGGTAGACCCTGCGCGTGGCGGCGCCGACTCCACAGTCATCGTGGTGCGTAGGGGACGCGACATCCTGTCGATCAAGCGGTATAAGGGTGAAGACACCATGACCATCGTCGGGCGCGTCATAGAGGCCATAGAAGATCACCGTCCTGCACTCACTGTCATAGACGAGGGTGGGCTGGGCTATGGCATCCTTGACAGGCTCACAGAGCAGCGGTACAAGGTAAGAGGGGTGAACTTCGGGTGGGCTAGTAGCAACTCGAACGCTTGGTTGAACAAGAGGGCTGAGATGTGGACAACCATGAAGACTTGGTTGAAAACGGCCAGTATTCCTGTGGATAAGATGCTGAAGAATGATCTGATTGGGGTGAAGAATAAGCCAACTTCGAGTGGTGTGATCCAGCTTGAGAGCAAAAAGGACATGAGATCGCGTGGGTTGGCAAGTCCCGATGCTGCAGATGCTCTAGCTATCACTTTTGCGTTCCCGCTGGCCCATAGATCGGAAAAAGTTGACAAGGTGGTAAAATCGTCCTATTCTTCGCAAGGCATCTCCACCGGTTGGATGAGTCATTAACCCGACAGGAGTCATCATGGCGACAAAACCTAAACCGTTCGAGCGTTCCAAGAAGGACACTGAGAAAAAGGCTCCGGGTAAAGAGGGCAGTAAGCGAGAAGAACGCTTCGATGCCAAACAGAAGAAGAAATAGCCATGCCACTTGCCAAATCTCCCTCACCTAAGGTATTTTCCAAGAATGTAGCTGCCGAAATGAGGGCTGGCAAGCCTCAGAAACAGGCTGTGGCTATCGCATACTCGGTCAAACGCAAGGCTGAGAGCAAGTCACCACCCAAGGGTAAATAATGGCAAACTCGCGAACTGATCAGGAAATTCTCTCAATTGCCCGCAAACGTCTGGATATGGCTATAAACGCCTATTCAGAAAGCCGTGAGGATGAGATGGATGACGTGAAGTTCGCGGCAGGATCTCCGGACAACCACTGGCAGTGGCCAGCTGATGTCTTGCAGACCCGTGGGGCTGTGCAGGGCCAGACAATCAACGCAAGACCTTGCATAACCATCAACAAGCTTCCTCAGCACATCAAGCAAGTCACCAACGAGCAGCGGCAGAACCGTCCGAGCGGGAAGGTGATCCCGGCCAGTGATGATGCGAATGAAGACATAGCTGAAATCTTTGATGGCATCATTCGGCATATTGAATACATTTCAGACGCTGACGTAGCGTATGACACCGCCTGTGAGAATCAAGTGACTCAGGGCGAGGGCTATTTCCGGATTCTCACGAAATATTGTGATGATGCCTCATTTGACCAAGACATATTTATCGGGCGGGTCCGGAATTCATTCAGTGCTTATCTGGACCCTTTGATCCAGGACCCCTGCGGCGCCGATGCCGAGTGGGGATTTGTGACTGAGGATATCCTCAAAGAGGAGTTCGAGGTCAAATACCCGAATGCCAAACCGTTATCGAGTCTCCAGCAACAAGGTGTTGGTGATCAGAATTTGTCTCAGTGGATCAGTGAAGCGACTGTCAGGATTGCGGATTATTACTATGTAACCCACGAGCGCGTCACGCTGAATTTGTACCCCGGTAATCGATCCGTGATAGCAGGTTCTCCTGAGGATAAACAAGCCCAAATAATGGGTCTGAAACCCATCAAATCCCGACAAGTCGATGTGAGGAGGATTAAAGCCCTCAAGATCAATGGGTACGAGGTTTTGGAGAGCAGTGATTGGGCCGGGAAATACATCCCCATTATTAGGGTGGTTGGTAATGAGGTCGAGGTCGAAGGTAGACTCTATCTCTCGGGTATTGTTCGCAACGCGAAGGACGCACAGCGAATGTACAACTACTGGGTATCGCAAGAGGCCGAAATGCTGGCCTTGGCGCCGAAAGCACCATTTATTGGGTATGGGGGCCAGTTCGAAGGGTACGAGAACCAGTGGAAGACCGCTAATACCCAAAATTGGCCCTATCTGGAGGTCAATCCAGACGTTACTGATGGTCAGGGTAGTGTTCTCCCCCTCCCTCAGCGTTCACAGCCTCCTATGGCCTCTAGCGGCCTCCTGCAGGCTAAAGCAGGGGCATCTGATGATATCAAGTCAACCACTGGTCAGTATGATTCGTCTCTGGGTCAAACATCGAACGAACGTTCTGGAAAAGCTATCTTGGCTCGTGAACATCAGTCTGATACTGGCACTTATCACTACGTTGATAATCTGGCCCGCGCTATTCGCTATGGCACTCGCCAGATCGTGGATCTGATTCCCAAGATCTATGACACCCAACGAGTTGCCCGAATCATCGGCATTGATGGCAAGGTTGACAAAGCCGAAGTCAACCCACAGCAACCCCAGGCAGTTAACAAGATCGTGGACGAGCAGGGCATCACGATCAGGAAGATATATAACCTTGGTGTCGGCAAGTATGACGTTCGAGTCACTACCGGTCCAAGCTATGTGACTAAGCGCCAAGAGACTCTTGAGGCAATGAGTCGCTTACTGCAAGGTAATCCGGAACTCTGGAAGGTGGCGGGTGATCTGTTCATCAAGAATATGGATTGGCCCGGTGCCGAAGAAATGGCAGCGCGATTCGCTAAGACCATCGACCCGAAACTTCTGCAGGGTGATGACCAATCTCCTGAAATGCAAGCTGCTCAACAACAGATGCAAGCAATGGCCCAAGAACTTGATCAACTCCATGGGATGCTCAAGAATGTCCAACAGTCGTATGAGGCGAAGACGTTGGAGAATGACCACTTCAAGGCAGATATTCAAGCCTTCGATGCGGAAACCAAACGACTTACCGCTCTGGCCGGTGCTGCTGCTTCCACTCCCGTTTCCCCAGATCTGCAAGCAGTTGTCGCACAGTACGTGAGAGAAATTTTGGCCCAACCAAACCTCGAAGAAGAGGAACCCGTGTCTTTTGAGGCCGGTGAGCGTCACGGTCAAATGGAACAGCAAGCCCCGATGCCAATGCAACAACCTGGAGTACCCCAATGAGTAATTACAAGGCAATATCAGCCACAAGCCAAGTCAAATTGATGGGTGGAAAACTGAAGAGTATCTTCGTGTCAAGCGCAGGGAGTACCCCAAAGATCACCGTGTACGACTCAGGCATTGCCAGTACCAGTGATCCTGTGGTTATCGCCGAGTTTGTGCCCGTGTCTGCTACGGTCTACAACTTTGGGTTCGACGGTCCGATGACAAATAACGGCATCTATGTCGTTCTCGCCGGCACGATCACAGCTACCGTAATATTTGAGTAATTTATGTCCCTACCTGACATCAAGATTTCTGAGTTGCCTCACGCAACTCTGCCACTTGGTGGCACGGAGGCCATGCCTGTTGTTCAGGGCAATGTAACTAAACAGGCTCCTGTTTCTGCAGTAACCGGCCCTCCCGGCCCCACTGGTGCCACAGGTCCCACTGGCGCAACTGGAACTACCGGTCCCACTGGTTCTGTTGGTCCCACAGGCCCAACTGGTGCAACCGGGGCTACTGGTGCAACCGGGGCTACTGGTGCAACCGGGGCTACTGGCGCAACTGGGGCTACTGGTGCCGGGGCTACTGGTGCAACCGGGGCTACTGGCCCTGCCGGTCCGATGAGTGGCCCATCGTCAGCTATTGATGGTAATTTCGCATCGTTTGATGGAGTTACCGGAGCGATACTTAAAGACAGTGGTGTATCTGCCGCGAGTGCGTTTGTCCCTTACACAGGAGCGTCAAGTGCGGTTGATCTTAACAACAAGTCGCTCGTCAATGTAAGTCATTTGGGGATTGGCACAGCTGTTGTTCCCACTATCCTGAGTCGGTTCGTTGGGGATAACGGCGCGAATTCTAGGTCATCTATTCGGGGCTATTCTAGCGATGCTAATAGCTCTTCTTGGAGGCTGACCAAGTTCCGGGGTGCAGTTGCCACTCCGCAGGTTCCCCAAAGTGGGGATAGCCTGGGCAAATTTGAGTTTGCGGGATATACAACTACCTCCTCAGATGGTCTGCCCAGTGCTACGTTGGAGGCAGTCACTACGGAAACATGGGGCGCTACCGCAAGAGGCACAAAAGTACAGCTCAAGGTCACCGCAAATACGACGACTACTCAAGTCGTTGCGATGACGATAGACCAAGACAAGAGTCTAACTCTTCCGGGGGCACTAAGTGTCACAGGGCATACGACCTTTGAGGGTGTTACAAGCACTGGAGCTACCGGTACAGGCAAGCTTGTCTACGACACAAGCCCAACGTTGGCTACGCCGCTATTAGGCACACCGACTAGCGGTAACTTCTCCACAGGCACCTTTACCTGGCCTACATTCAATCAGAACACTACTGGCTCTGCTGCCACGCTCACCACATCTAGGAACATTGCGGGAGTCAGTTTCAATGGCTCTGCTGATGTCGCTATCCCTCTGGATAACCTATCTGATGTCACTATTGCGAGTCCAGTTGTAGATGAGATCCTGAAATATAACGGGGCTAATTGGGTCAATGGGGCCGCATCCTCCATCAGTGCTGGATACGGCATTGAGTACTTTAACGCTACCCCACAGATCACCGCAGCGGGCACGAATAACGCCATAGCTATATTCACGTTATCGGCGACACCTATCACCACTACCGAGCAGACGACAACCTCCACTTCAATAGTTGGGACAGCAGTATCGACTTCTTGGCTATCTACGGCACTCGGTAGAACTACTATTGACGCTGGTTCTTGGGACTACACAGTGTTCGCTGGAGTGAGTAGTGTGGGTGGGGCGACGACAACCCTCTCCCGGCAGATGTATGCTGCGTTGCCCTTTGTGACAGGGACTGTAACCACAACAGGCACAGGCACTACTAGAACCGCAACTGCCTCAGCGGGAACGCCATTCGCTACCTCTGCGATAACCGCCTCGGGGACTGTCACCCTGGCGTCCTATCTTCAGACACCGCAGGGCTTGTATCAAATCTCCGCAAGAACCTCTGACACGGTAGTGACGATAGTTACACTATCCACCTACGCTAACGAGTCTGCGGTGGCCGGTACGGTCTGGAAGTTGTTATTCGCCACAGGCCAAACCCCCAATCTGACGACGACGATAACTCAGTACGACATTCTCACTGTCCAGCCAGCGTTCACGATAACCACTGCTACTAAGCTAGGGGCCATCACTTTCATTACCGGCACCAATGCTGGCCGAATAGTGACCACGACGTTCAATGGCACTACGCGAAATACGCATATGGCTTCGCCATTGGCTATCCTGCACAACCAGTTAGGCGGGCTGCAAGGCGGTACCTCGAATGAGCAGTACCATCTGACAGATGCAGAGTACACCGGGACGGGAACCGGGAACTTTGTGAGGCTAAATAGCCCGACGCTGACGGGTACGCTGAGTGCGAGTGGTGATGCCTCTATCGGTGGTACTGCTGCGGCTCACCAAGTAGAAATAAGCGGAAACGGCACCGGTACTGGGGGCGGGGCGGGTATCGTAATAAGGAACGCGGGCGGGGCTAATACAAGTCTAGGTAATTATTCTTTCTTGACTGGTACAGCCTACTCAGATGTAAGTCGCCTTTCCGCAGAGAACGGGCTTACTATCGGGAAGTTTAGCGGCCTTACTACATGGCTTGCTATTAACGGCACAACCGGCGCAATCACCACCAACAACAACACCCTCAACACCGGCTCTGGCTCCATCACCACCACCGGGACGCTGAGTGCAGGAGCTACGAGTGTTACTACGCTGGCGGCGAGTGGTGATGCAACACTGTCGCAAACCTACTACAACCTCGGATCGAGTTTAGGTGGTGGCGCTGGTTGGTATCAAGGCTACAACATCACTAACGCTACAGGATATAAAAATCTATTAACCGGGGCAGTAGGTGGCTGGGCGTATGCTTCTGGCGACATTGTTGCATACACCAACACAAGTCAAACCGCAGGGACGGCAGCAGTTGAGCGACTGAGAATAAGCACAGCGGGAGTCGTCACCATCCCGGGGGCGCTGGGGCTTGGCAGAGCGCCTACAACAAAACTCGACCTTTACGGCGACGATCAAGTGCTCGGGATCATTCAAGACCCCGGAGCCAGTGGCAACTCAACCATAAATATGACTGCCGCTGGTGGGGCGAATTACAGCGCACTCACGCTTGACGGGCTGAGTATCTATAAGCGTACCGATGGTGGGGCCGTGATTCATATTGGCCCTGACACTGTAGCCGCCAACGCAACAGCAAAATTTAATACCTCCACAGGAGCCATCACCATCCCGGGGATGCTGAGTACGGGTAATTCTGCTTCACAGAATACACTAAAAATTACAGGGCTGTCTACTGCGAATATGAGTCCTGCGCTGTCTCTGTATAGAGTAGGAACCGCCGAATGGCTGATAGCCGCAGGGGGGGGAGCAACCAGTGACTTGACATTTGCGGTAAACCCTGCTGGATATTCAGACGCCCAGATAGGTGCAGCAGCCAAACTATCTATAAACGCCTCAACAGGGTACATTCACCTTGGCCCCGCACCCTCAGATGGTAATCCAAAGGCCCAAGCACCAGTTCATATTCAAGGTGGATCGGCCCAAGGCCCAAGCATTACCGCGACAGCCACCCAGTTGCGGCTATCTCGCAGTGGCACAGGAGGGACGAAGTACAGCACCAATGTTGACTTCGCACTTGGCACCTACGCAGCGGGGTTGAACTCTCTAACTCAGTTGGATATCAAGCTGTCCAATGGCGGGTTCAACTCGCCGGACATGACGGTGATGACGCTAAAAGGGGATGGAACAGTAACCGCTGCGACCTTTGTTGGCCCACTTAATGGCACTGCCAGTGCTGTCTCTGGCCGGGTAAATAGTGCAGGGAGTAGTGGTAACTGGAATACCGACTTTGCTAATACTCCAGTCTCTACCACCCTATTTCACGGTGATACCAATGCCTCTACTAATGGCCCCGGTGGGTGGTGGTTTCACCAGAGCTATCGCCACAGTAATGCCTCTCTTCAATGGGGCACTCAAGTCGCGTGGGGATGGGAAGATAACGCCTGCAAACTTGCACAAAGAAATGTAAGCGGGGGGTCATGGGGGTCTTGGGTTTATTACCTGAATAGCGGCAACTACACCAGCTATGCGCCGTCCCTTACTGGCACTGGTGCTTCAGGGTCTTGGGGTATTAGCGTTACAGGCAACGCCGCTACTGCCACAACAGCCACCTATTTGAGTGGTACTTCGCAAACTTCCCTGATTGCCGGAAAATGTAATACAGCGGTGCTAGTCGTAGACTCTTCGGATACCGGATCGTTCTCTGTTAGAGGCGATTCCGGTCACTCCGCAGCGATGTCATTTCACCGGGTCGGTGCTTACGCGATAAATTTCGGACTCGACACTGACAACATTATGAAGTTGGTCGGGTGGTCGGGTGGCACAACCCCTCGCTTCACTTCTGATACGGTAGGTAATTTTGTGGCGTCTGGAAACGTCGCTGCGTATTCAGACGAACGGCTCAAGAAAGATTGGGGCTGTTTGGCAGACAACTTTGTAGCCAAGTTGGCCGATATTAAATCAGGCACCTATACCCGTATTGACAACGGATTGCGGCAGGTCGGCGTATCGGCTCAAGCCCTCCAGACCTTGTTGCCTGAAGCGGTTATTACCGACTGCAATGAAATGCTGACCGTGAACTACGGCAGTGCAGCCCTTGCAGCTTGCGTGGCACTGGCAAAAGAAGTGGTGGAACTTCGCGCTGAGATTAACGCGCTGAAGGCGGCAAAATGACGCTACCAGCATCAGGCTCGATCTCATTAAGTCAGGTCAACTATGAGTTGGGACTCTCTACGACGGCTTATAGCACTATGGATGATGCTGCGGTGCGAAGCCTGTTCGGAGTGGCAAGCGGCGCTATCTCTATGAGTAGCGGGTACGGGAAGTCCACAGTAAAAGTAATAAGCAGCACTGCCAATGTGCCCGGTGGTGGAGCGCAGATTATATCTTTCTGTCTTTCTAGGGATGGTAGAAAAGCCTATGCCTTTGCTTATGTGAGCTACCCAGCAGCATACCCATTTTATAAATCAACAGATGGTGGCACTACTTGGACATCCTATACCAATCCCGGCATTAACGTTGCACAGGAAATGTGCTGCTCCAGTGATGGTACTAAAGTATATGCTACCGGATATCCGGGCTATATTTGGTCAAGTAGCAATAGCGGGACATCATGGACTCAAAATACTTCTGGGTTGCCTAATACTTATTGGAGAAGTATTTGCTGCTCTGCCGATGGTGCCATTGTGTATGCTATAGCCAATGGCGAGTACGGGGTCTATAGAAGTTTGGATAGTGGAGCCAATTGGTCATTACTAAGCTATACAGACACTTTGTATTACTCGGTTGCCTGTTCAGCAGATGGTTCCAAAGTAGTTACTTGTCGTGGTTACTCTCGGGAGCTTATAGTTAGTTCTAACTATGGTGTTACTTGGGCCAGTAAGACAATGACAATATCAGAACCCATCGGCTATCCACCCGATAACGTATCAATGTCTAATGATGGCACGAAGATAGCTGCTTGTCCACAAAACATATCTAGCTATATATACGTTAGCTCGGATTCAGGCAATACATGGACAGAACGAACTACACCTTTGACCCGCACTTATAACGTGAGAATATCAGGTGACGGTTCTAAGATAATTGTCTCTGAAGGATATGGAACGCATAGGGTTCTGTATAGTTCAGACAATGGGGTAACTTGGACAACAATACTAAGTCTTAGCCAAGATGCACAGAAAAATATAGCACTATCCGATAACGGAAACGCGATTATTGCGGTAAATGCTTCTATCGGGACTACCACTATCTATACCTACAAATAGGAGGACTAAGTATGGAATTCACATTCAAAATAGAAAATTACTACCCTTATGAAAATAGGCTATTTGTGTTGTACACACCGATAGATGTACTTTTAGAGCCTATGGGGGGATGGGTCTACATTACGGCAAGCATGACGGAGAGCGAAATTCAAGATGCAGTTGTTGCCGCAGCACCCATCGACAGGTGGGGCGTCACCAAAAATGTATTTGCTGGCAATATGGTTGGGTACACCAATACTGGCGTAAAGGTTCAAGGCGCTCCGTCTGAAATACCAGAACCTACCATAGCGGAATTAGCAGCCGAGTTTCAACGATCAGTAGTGTGTAGTGTGCAAAACCGACTAGATAGTTTTGCAGCTACAAAAAACTACGACGGCATTCTCTCGGCTTGCTCTTACACCACCAGTGCTGTTCCCAAATTTGCCGCCGAGGCTCTGTATTGCAGTTCAGTTCGGGATGCAACATGGGCGGCGCTGTATCAGGGTCTTGCAGAAGTTGAAGTTGGCACTCGCCCAATGCCTAGCACCTACGCAGAAGTTGAGCTTCTTCTACCTCCACTGGAATGGCCTCTATGAAAGCCCGCCTACTCCTGATCCTGATCCAGCTTGATGTGCTGCTGATGGTGACCCTGTTCGGTGGCAAGCGCAATGAAACCCTATCGGCAGCGGCGTGGGTGTTGCGCGAGGACGGCAAGTGGGCTGGCCGGTTGTTTGTGCCACTGATCGACTGGCTGATGACATGGATCGAGCGCGATCACTGTCAGGTGAGTTGGCTGGTTGAAAAAGACTTCTACCCGAAAGATTGATATGGATGAACCAATTTTGCTGCGCCGAGCCGGGGACGGTAAAGAAGACTGTCCTGTGGGCGGCTGCAAGGCGATGGAAGTGCTGGAGTGGAGGTTCAATTTGAATCACGAACGCATGGATCGGATCGAGGCCAAGCTGGATCAGAACTGCGCTGATACGACTGAGGTGCTGGACATCCTGCGCTTGGGTAAATCATTTTTCCGGCTGGCCGGGTACTTTGGTGCGGTGGTCAAGTGGGTTCTAGGTATTGCCACTGCTGTGCTGATCTTTTGGGTGGCGCTTAGAGGGGTACCAAAATGATTGATTTGCTGTGGGACGCGCTGGCTGAGTGGCTTGATTTCTGGGGGAGCATTCTGCGATGACTCCAGAGCAACGCACTGTCGTTCTTGCGCTGGCAACTGCCTTGGCCGTGCCATGCGAGGGACTGCGCCAGTATGCGTATCGGGATGTGACGGGCTTGCCCACGATCTGCATGGGGGCCACCCGAGTGTTTGAGCGCGGGGTCGAAATTGGGGACTACTTTTCAGTGGCGCAGTGCAAAGAATTGCTTACCAAGGAGATGCTCAATGTCATATCAGCCGTGGACAAATGCAGGCCGGGGTTACCGCCCCGTGTCCTCGCGGCGTTTAGTGATGCCGCATACAACATCGGAGCCACCGTCGCCTGCGATACCCACAAGTCCACCGCTGCTAGAAAACTCAAGGCCGGTGACTACGTTGGCGCTTGCAATGAGTTGCCCAAGTGGGACAAGGCCAGAGTGGCCGGTGTGCTGGTGAGCTTGCCGGGGCTGACAAAGAGGCGGGAGATGGAGCGTGAGCTATGTTTGACATAACCCAATGTGTAGCAGTGGCAGTGGTGGCCGCAGCACTGGGATTTAGTGCCGGGTGGAAAGTGACAGATTGGCGCTATGGCGCAAGGGAGAAAGATCGTGCTGAACAGGTACTGGTTGATGAGCGACTTACGGCGACGGCGGCAATCAGACGCAGCGATGCCGTGGCGGCTGCACAAAATGCTGCGACTGTGCGGCTGGCTAGGCTGCGAGTGGATGCTGCTGGTAGCCGTACTGCTCTTATCAGCCTGTATGACGCCGCCACCAGTGCCCTGCTTAGTGCAGAAACTTCCCACTCCTCCTGCATTGACAGAGCCGCTGCCTCCGCAAACGTACTAAAACTCTTGGCGGGATTATTTTCGATACCACGTTGAACAAGCTCTGCGTTGGCGGCGCTTCAGCGTGGGAAGTCGTTACTTCAGTCTAATTTTCAAAGGATTCATCATGGCAATCACCAAAACAACCCAGCCCTACGAATTTCTGGTTCGATGGACAAATGGCAGCGTCACCGGAGCGCATATCCGATTTCTGGAAACGCTTGCAGAAGATGGCGTGACCATCAGCGAAAAAGAAGGCAACGCACAAGCAGTGAGTCTTGCCGGGGAAGTCGGTTACCCTATCGCTGACGTGCTTAGTCTTGTGCAATCTACTGCGTTGTCTGATCTTGCAACCGCACAGGCCGCACTAGCCACAGCGCAAGCAAAAGTCACAGAGCTACAGGCCAAGATTGATGCCTACACGCCACCTGTTAGCACTACCCCAACAGTGCCAACGTCGATCACGATGCGGCAAGCACGGCTGGCACTACTCGGTGCGGGTCTGCTCGATACTGTCAACGCTAGCATGGCTGGTATGGGCCAAGCGGCGCAGATAGAGTGGGAGTTTGCATCTGAAGTGCAGCGTAGCAACCCACTGATCGGGGCGATGGCAGCAGCACTGGGCATGACGGACGCGCAGCTTGATGATTTGTTTACTCTCGGGTCAACCTTATGAAATATCTCCTGCTACCCTTGGTTCTACTCACCGGCTGTGCTTCGCAGAATTACACCAGCTATATTGCTGCTGAGACTGCACGCCATACTGCCGAGGGCGAGAAATACAAGGCAATGGCAGCGATTGCCGCTACCGGCTCAGACACAGCCAAAGTCGCCGCTGTAATGGCGATGGCGATGGGGCAGTCAGGTCAGGGCCAGCAGACGCAGGCTCCCGTAAATGAGGCTTTGCAGTGGGCCTCGATCCTTGTGCCGTCAATCACGCAAGTGGTTGGTATGAAATATCAGTATCTGAGCCAGCAAAACGCAAGTAATAACGCCACCGCAGTGGCAGTCAGCACCAACGAAACGATGGCGGGAATAGCTGGCAAAATCCAAGCGCCTGTGGCTAATATCACCACCACAACAACGCTCTCTGGCACCGGTAATCTCGGCAGCGGTTCCTACACGACCAATGCCAATCCGGTGCTTAGTGGCACTGGCACGCTCGGCAGCGGAGCCTATAGCACCGTGGACAATCATTCAGTTGACAACCACACAATCACTCCGACGCCTGTCACGGTCATAACCCCGGTAGTCATCACCCCCGTCACACCCACAGTGCCGGTAGTTATTGTCCCGCCTGTAACGCCCATTGTCCCTGTCATCCCAACAGTGCCGGTCATTATTACGCCGGTAGTCAATACACCAACAACTGTTGTGTGCACCGTCTTAGCGGGAGTGACCTCGTGCAACTAAAATGCGTGAACATAATAACCGTACTAGTTCGGCTAACTAGGGATTCGAAGGAATCAAAATGCTAGATGAAGTTGTAGTAGCGGAAGTACCCGCGCCAGAACCGGTTGTCACGGCGACATCGGCGACGGATGGTAGTGCGCCGGTTGTAGACACACCAGTTGTCCCACCCAAGACCTTCTCACAAGAGGAGTTGGATGCGGCAATCGGGAAAAGGCTTGCAAGAGAGCAGAGAAAATGGGAACGTGAACATCAGATTGCAGCCACACCACCTCCGGTGGATGTTGCCCCTGTCGATCAATTTGACTCTGTTGAAGCTTATGCTAAAGCAGTTGCCGAAAAGACCATCGAGCAGAGGGAAGAAATGCGGAGGCAGTCCGATGTCATCGAGCATTATCGTGAGCGTGAAGAGGAAGCGCGGAGTAAGTACGACGACTTTGACCAAGTTGCCTACAACCCCAAACTTATGATCACATCCGCGATGGCGCAGACGATCCAGCAATCTGATATGGGTACGGACGTGGCTTATTACCTCGGGTCGAACCCCAAAGAGTCGGAACGTATCTCCAAACTCGCGCCCTTTCTGCAAGCTAAGGAAATCGGGAAGATTGAAGCGAAGATCGCATCAGATCCCCCGGTAAAGAAAGTATCAAGTGCGCCAGCACCTTTTACTCCTGTTTCGTCCGGAGGGGGTAGCAATACTCCTAGTTACGACACCACTGATCCTCGCTCGATTTCATCGATGACGACTTCTGAATGGATCGCGGCTGACCGGTTGAGGCAAGAGAAAAAATGGGCAGCGCAATATTCCCGCTAACTTCAATTTTAGGAGCCAATCATGGCCGGTAATTCAATTCTCACGATTGACATGATCACAAGGAAAGCCCTTGAGATCTTGGAAAACAACCTTGTTCTGTCCCGGAACATCAATCGCCAATACGACGACTCGTTCGCCGTTGTCGGCGCGAAGATCGGTTCCACACTGCGTATCCGTCTTCCGGATCGCGCTTTGGTTACTGATGGCGCTGCCTTGCAGGTCCAGGACGACAATGAGCAGTTCACAACGCTGCCCGTGGCGACCCAAAAGCACATCGGCATTAACTTCACCTCTGCTGAGTTGACGATGCAGTTGGACGACTTCGCAGAACGTGTACTCAAGCCACGTATTTCGCAGTTGGCCTCCTCCGTCGATGCTGATCTGGCGACGGTCTATAAGAATGTCTATAACTCTGTCGGCACCCCCGGCACTGTTCCGTCAACTTCTTTGGTGCTGTTGCAAGGCCAGCAGAAACTCAATGAGTTTGCAACCCCTATGTCCCCCCGCTATGCCACTGTCAATCCTGCTGCGAATGCCGGGTTGGTTGAAGGCATGAAGGGTCTATTCAATCCGGGTGGCACTATCTCTTCGCAGTTCAAGAACGGCATGATGGGCACGGGCGTCTTGGGTTATGACGAGATTAACATGTCTCAGTCGATTCAGGTTCATACCACGGGCGCTTGGGGCACCACGATCACTAGCACCGGAACTCTGTCTACTCAAGGTCAGGCAACGCTGCCGATCAGCTTCACTGGTTCTGCCCAGACCTGGAAACAGGGCGATGTGTTCACTATCGCTGAAGTCTATGCTGTGAACCCGCAGACTCGTCAATCAACTGGTTCGCTCCAGCAGTTTGTCGTGACTGAGGATGTCGCCAGTTCGAGCGCAACTGCAACGGTGAAGATCTCTCCACCTATCTACACAGCGGCCCATGCGTTGGCTACTGTGAATTCGTTCCCTGTTGCCGGTAAGGCGGTTACGATGTTGGGTACTCTCAGCACTCAGTATCCACAAAACCTGATCTACCACAAGGATGCGTTCACCATGGCTACTGCCGACTTGCTGCTGCCTCAGGGTGTCGACATGGCTTCGCGTCAAGTCCATAATGGCATTTCGATGCGGATCGTTCGTCAGTACGATATCAACAATGACCGGATGCCTTGCCGAGTTGATGTCCTCTACGGTTTTGCCGCGATTCGTCCAGTGATGGCCGCTCGTATCTGGGGCTAAGCCCTTAACCCTTTCAAACTTTAAGGAAAAATCATGGCACTCCCTTCCGTTGGTGGTGGTCGTCAAGTTGGCGACGGTAATCTCAATGAGGTTGTTCTCACCACATCCCCCGCTCCCGCAACTTTCACAGCAACTGCAACCGTCACTGTTGCTGACATTCTTAGCGGGATCATTTCCTGCAATAAGGGGTCGGACGCAGCTACGGCATTGACTTTGCCTACCGTGGCTGATCTTGAGGCTCAGTTGGTCAATGCCAAAGTCGGTAGCTGCTTCGATGTGGTTGTTCTGAATGTGGCATCCGGGACTTCTGCTGATGTTACGGTCACTACAAACACAGGCTGGACACTCTCTGGTCTGATGGTTGTGCAGAATGCGTCTTCTGCCGCATTCCGTGCCCGTAAGACCGACACTGGCACTTGGTCGTTGTACGCCATTTCGTAACCCAAAGCGGCCCCTAAAAAGGCCGCGAATCAAGGAAATATTATGGGCGACACAAAATCAATTGGTATCGCATATCGCGACCAAGACCTTGACGGGTCTACCATCTCAAACTCCACTCTCTCGAATTCCACCATCAATGCCTCATCGGTTGGGGCTAGTGGTGGCACGGTGGGTTTCTATGGGACTACCCCTATCGCAAAACCTGCGGCACTGACTGCACAACTCACTACCATCACGATTACGGATGCTGTGGGAACACCGGACTATGCTTTGTCAGCGTTAACCACTACTCTTCCTTATGGGTTGGCTACTGCTGCTGAGGCCATTACTCTGATGTATGTCATCAAGAATCTTCAGGTTCGAATGGCTGAGTTGGAGACTAAGGTGGTTGCTCTCGGCCTAGTGGCCTAAATCAAGTGCGCTCCCTCGGGGGCGTACTTTAGGAGAACAAGATGGCAACAGCCGGTGATCAAATCAATGGCGCGTTCCGACTGATAGGAATGTTGGCTGAGGGTGAAACACCCTCTTCTGAATCAACGAATGATGCTCTCTTCGCACTGAATCAGATGATCGACTCTTGGAATACAGAGCGACTATCTATATTCAGCACCCAAGATCAAATATTCTCGTGGCCCGCCTCCATAAGCACACAGACTCTTGGTCCGACGGGAGACTTTATCGGGCACCGTCCGATCTTGATTGATGACGCTACTTACTTTCGCGATCCAACCAATGGGGTGTCTTACGGGATCAAGATCATTAACCAGCAGCAGTATGATGGTATTGCTGTAAAGACAGTCACATCCACATACCCTCAGGTGTTGTGGATCAACATGGAAATGCCAAACATCCGGTTGGTCATTTACCCAGTACCAACACGGGTGTTGGAGTGGCACTTCGTCAGTGTCGAAGAATTGACTCAACCTGCGTTGCTTGCTACCGAGTTGGTCATACCCCCTGGGTATCTTCGCGCTTTTCGATTTAACCTTGCTTGCGAAATCGCGGCAGAATTCGGTGTTGAGCCACCACCCACAGTTGCCAGGATCGCCATGGCGTCTAAGCGCACGATCAAGCGGATCAACAACCCCGATGACATCATGTCGCTGCCGTATTCGATTGTTGGTACTCGTCAGCGGTTCAACATCTTTAGCGGGAACTACTAATGAAATCCCCGATTCTAGGTGGTTCGTATTTAGCCCGTAGTACCAATGCGGCGGCGAATCGCTGTATGAATCTCTTCCCTGAATCGGTGCCAGAAGGGGGCAAGGATGCTGCGTGGTTGATGCGTTGTCCCGGCCTTAATCGCATCACCACGGTGGGCAGCGGTCCCATCCGGGGGATGTGGCAGATGGGCAGTTATGGGTATGTGGTGTCTGGATACGAGTTCTATAAAATCACAACCGATTGGGAAATTTCTTTATTGGGGCCGGTGAACGGCACTGGTCCTGTATCCATGTCCGATAACGGCACCCAGATATTTATTGCTTGTAGTCCGAGTGGGTTTATCTATGATACCCAGACAGGATTGCTGCAGGAGATCACTGACCCTGATTTCCCCGGTGCCGTTACCGTGTCTTACATCGACGGGTACTTCGTATTCAACGAACCGGGGTCACAAAAGATTTGGGTAACGGCACTCCTGGATGGCACTCAGATCGATGCTTTGGAATTCGCCAGTGCTGAAGGTTCTCCCGACAATGTTGTTGCGTTGATCGCGGATCATCGAGAGGTTTGGGTGTTTGGGACGAATTCCGTAGAGGTCTGGTATGACTCCGGTGCATTGGATTTCCCCCTAGAACGGCTCCAAGGTGCCTTCAATGAGATTGGATGTACCGCGCCATTCTCTATCGCCAAACTCGATAATGGTCTGTTCTGGCTAGGTTCTGATTCGCGAGGCAGGGGCATTGTCTATCGGAACCGTGGATACACGGGGGTCAGGATATCGACTCATGCTCTCGAGTTCGCTATCCAGAACTACGGCCCCATTAATGATGCTGTTGCGTACACATACCAACAGGAAGGCCATAGCTTCTATGTGCTGACTTTCCCTTTGGCGAACAAGACATGGGTGTACGATGCGTCCACCGAAATGTGGCATGAGCGCGGTGGATTCCACAATGGGCAATACTACAGGCATCGGTCCAATTGTCGTATGGTTTTTGCTGACAAGATCATAGTGGGCGACTTCGAGAATGGAAACATCTATTTCTTCGATCTGGACAAGTACACCGACAATGGGTTCCCCCAGCGTTGGACTCGTGCGTGGAGGGCATTGCCTCCAGGACAGAATAATCTGAAACGCACAGTCCACCATGCATTGCAGATTGATTGCGAGTCTGGTGTGCCTCTTGAGGCGTCTGATGCCCAACAGATCATCGATGCTGAGGACACAGCGAACATGATCACTGAGAACATGTCTACCTTCATCACTGAGGATGGTCGCATTACTGGTTATTCGCAGATGGTCCTTCGTTGGTCTGATGATGGAGGCCACACATGGTCAAATTGGCACAAGCGGTCAGTCGGCATCCTTGGTGAAACTTGGTGGCGTGTTATCTGGCGTCGACTCGGTATGACCCTTGCGCTCAGGGATCGAGTCTATGAGCTTAGTGGTGCTGACCCTGTGAAGATTGCGATCATGGGAGCGGAACTAACCATATCTCCGACAAACGCATGAACGTCACAAACATTCCTGCTCCTCGCGTTCCGTTCTTGGACTCCAACACCGGGTTAATCGCGCGTGAGTGGTATATGTTCTTGCTTAATATATTCACTCTATTGGGGAGTGGTGGTAGCGACATGATTGTTCAGGATCTGGCGGTTGCGCCGCACTTTGATGTGAATGATCCTGCGTTCACACTGGAGTCTGTCGCCTCTAGGATTGAGGCATTGGCCGCTGATGTGCAGAATTTGAATTTGGCTCCAGCGGCTGTGCCGCCAACGATGGGGGTTGCTGGCGGTGCGACCTTTCCCATCACTCTGACGGCATCACCGTTCATCTACACTAACACAACCGGCGTACCTATATCAGTGGTGATTAGCGGGGGCGGTGTATCGAATTTACGATTCTCAAGGAACGCTGCACCATTCATATCAACCGGTTCTTTTTATGGATTTTTCCCGCTTGGTGTGGGTGATCTCATAGAAGTTACCTACACAGTTGCCCCAATCATGACAGGAGTACCCACATGACAGTCTATGTAAAAACATTAATTCCATCTAAGATCGCCGAGGCTAGTCAGACGACCCAATACACAGCCCCGGCCACAGTGAATACGATCATCGACAAGTTCACAGCGACTAACTACTCGGCTACTGCTGCGACTCTCTCGGTTAATCTTTGCACCGTAGGGGCCACAGCAGGGAACGCTGACTTGATCACAAAGACAAGAACATTACAACCCTCGGAGGTTTACATGTTCCCTGAATTGGTGGGGCATATTCTGATGACGGGAAGTTTCATCAGTACGATAGCGGGAACAGCAACATCGATCAATATTCGGGCATCGGGCCGCGAAGTAAGTTAAGGAAAATACCATGCCGACACTTGTACCTCCTCCCAAGATCCAGTTTTTCGACGCTAACGGAAACCCCCTTGTCGGGGGCAAGTTGTACACCTACGCATCGGGGACTACCACCCCTCTTGCGACGTACACCAATTGGGGTGCGCTTACCCCGAATTCAAATCCTGTCATCCTGAATAGCCGGGGTGAGGCATCGGTATGGCTTGCCAACGCCTCATATACTCTCTATTTGACGAGTGCCGCAGATGTTGCCATATGGTCTGTGGATCACATCGATGGGGATACAAGCGCGGCTATCTTGGCGGCACTGGCGGCACCTGGGGGATCGGCATTGGTTGGATTTCTCCAAGCGGGCACAGGTGCCGTTGCGAGAACCGCTCAGAACAAGATGCGGGATATTGTCAGCGTCAAAGATTATGGTGCCGTTGGTGATGGTGATATTGATGACCGTACCGCTTTTGTGAGAGCGTACACATACGCATATTCCATAGGTGCAGCAGTGTATGCTCCTCCCGGCTATTATTACATTAGTTCGGCTTTCAGCATCTATGAGGTCCCCTTGATCTATTCCCGTGGAGTAATATTTACACAGTTCAAGCCACCGGGGGATGCTGGTAATATTTACGGGGAAGCTCTTGTCGCGTACCAAGCATCCGTCCAAAAGGCCGGGTTTATATCTCAGTCGGGAAGTGCTAATGAGACAGGTTTGTATGTTGGACTCGTAAGCGCCACTAGCGGGGCACTATCGAATTACCAAAAGAATGCGATCTTTGCCCGTATCGTACAAGCCGATCCAAGCACTACCTTAGCTTATCACGATGGCGTCGGGATAGAGGGACAAGGGATTATCCCGGCTACTAATGCGCTAGGTCGTGTTTGGGGTGTTCATGGTTTGGCATATGTCACGAGTGGAGGTGATGGTTCGGCATACGGTGCGGAGTTTGAGGTGTACAACTTCGGGTCAGACCAACCATTAGTAGATACGTATACTTCGAAATACGGTCTTCATGTCGTCGCGGGTGCGCATTTGACCACTGCCGGCATAAAGCTCACCGCAGCAGATGCGGGAAACATCTCGAATCCCAATAGAGGTTCTTTCACCTACGGGATTTATTCTGACCCTGAGGCATTTCCTCAAGGGTATTTCATCGCGCTAAGAGATAGGATGTCCTTTAATGAAAATGGGCATCTTACTATTGGGGCAATGTTTCCTTACGATACGGAAACATTGACTACTAATTGGAGTTCTGGAACTTACGGTAAGTCTATGATGGTGAACACCAACTCTGGTGGATGCACCTATTGGGGCTTTGTGTATAAGAATGAAACGACCCCGGCAAACTCGAAGGTTTACAGTGTTGGAATCCAAAACACGGCTGGTGAATTCCGCATCACAAACCTCGATGATGGTGCGATGAACACTAACATCAACTTCTCCATCCTTGATAACGTAGGTATCGGATTGTTTGGTTCTGCGGCTACACATCTTGCGAATGGTACTAAAGTCGTGTATCTGGCGAATTGCACAGCGGCCCCATCAGGCACACCCTTCGGAGGAGGTATCTTATATGCTGAGGCTGGCGCTTTGAAGTGGAAGGGTTCCAGCGGTACGGTAACTTCAATAGCTTCAGCTTAAGGAATTAAAAATGACACAAGAACAGATCAATGCCCTCTTTCTTCTTTTGGGAACTAAGGAGTTTGAGATTATGCAACTCCATAGAGCACTTGCTGAGGCAGAAATGAAACTCAAGAAGCTTGCTCAATTGGAAGAATCGAAATGACACAAGCCCTCGAGTCAGCGCCCATTTCCATGCGGGATCGGGTGCTTGCGCTTCAGGAGGAAGTGTCGAAGTTTCCTCAATACGAACCCGTCACCACACACACGTTCCATGCGGGTATGTATTGCCGGGAAGTATTTCGTGAGGCGGGGGTTCTTGTCGTGGGCAAGGTCCACAAGAAAGAACATTTCTATTTGATCGTATCGGGCACTGTTGCGATTACCACGGATGATGGGGCGCAGGAAGTCACTGGACCTAAACTACTGTGCAGTAAACCTGGAACTAAGCGGGCGGTCTATGCTGTTACAGATGCTCTTTGTATGACATTCCATGTCGTGACTGCCACCACGATAGACGACGCAGAAGCAGAGTTAGTGGAAAACGATATTAATGACATGTATCTTCCAGGAAATAAATTAAAGCAGGAGTACTTATCATGACATTTTGGAATGTGGGTGCTATCGTAGGTAGCGCAGTAATAGGTGGTATCGGGGCAAACAAAGCAGCGGGGGTTCAAGCTGACGCTGCTAATGAGGCCACTCAGCTTCAACGCGAACAGTGGCAACGGCAGCAGGAGAATCAAGCTCCTTGGCTTGCCGCTGGCACAAACGCATTGGCTCAGATGACAGCGGGGACTCAGCCCGGGGGTAGGTACACTCAGCAATTCGGAATGGACCAATTCCAGAAAGACCCCGGATATGCTTTCCGAATGTCGGAGGGGATGAAAGGACTTGATCGAACTGCTGCCGCTCGAGGGGGGTTACTCTCGGGGTCCACGCTCAAGGGTGCCATGCGATATAACCAGGACATGGGTTCTCAGGAGTATCAGAATGCCTACAACCGATTCAATCAGGGGCAGACCCAACAATGGAATCAGCTTGCGGGGCTTGCTGGTGTTGGTCAGACTGCTAATGCGGCGCTAGGTCAGGCCGGTCAGGCTTATGCGACTAATGCCGGTAACTACGGGATGCAAGGTGCTCAAGCGCAGGGTGCCGGGTACATGGGTGCTGCTAATATTATCGGGAATGCCATAAGTCAGGGTGTTGGGTCCTATCAACAGTCCAATCTCTTGAAAGCACTCCAGCAAAACCCTGGGCAATACGCATACAACGCTGGCGTCAACTTCACAGCCCCTAATACTTACGGTTAAGGATAGATCATGACACTTAATGATGTTATCGCACAGGGGATTCAGTTCAAGATGCCTAACATGCTGGAGCAGTATGCCCAGATGCAGCAACTCCAGGGGGGAGTGCAAGCGAACCAATTGAATCAGATGAAGATGCAGGAAATGCAGCGTTCTCTGCAGGAGCAGGAAGGATTACGGAACTATCTGTCAACCGCCACTGACTTGACAACCCCCGCATCGCGCATGGAAATGCTTAAACACGGGGCAACGGGGTTGGCGTACGGTAAATCACTCGATGAAGCTCAAAAGGCTGGTATGGAACGCCAGAAGGCGAGTGCTGATCTAGTCGATGTCAAATTAAAACAGTCTCGTCAGATGTTGGAAGGGGTGACCACACCAGATCAGTATTTGCAGTGGCATCAGGCGAATCATGCTGATCCCGTATTGGGCAAATATTTAGCTGATCGGGGGGTGTCTGCTGAACAGTCTCGTGCCCGAATCGATGCTGCGATTGCAGAAGGACCACAGGCATTTCAGCAAATGCTAAATGCTTCCAAACTCGGATCAGAGAAGGCGATGGAAAATCACTTCATCGAATCCAGCAGTGGACAGCAGAAGTGGACAAGCACAGTTCCGAAATACGGGACAGGGGGCGCTCAGATCATTCCAGGCACTATCGTCAATCAGCTTGCTACTCCGGGTGAACTTTCTACCGCAGCAACTGCACTTGCGGGGCAAAAAGTCACAGAGCGTGGTCAGAATATCACCGCAGCAACTGCCAAAGAGGGCCAACGAATCACGACTGCTGGACAAATTAGTGTTGCACAAACAGCAGCTAATGCCCTCAAGCAAGCTGGTGACCCGGTTATTCAAGGTAATCTTGCAGCAGCACGGACAACTGGAGAGACAATCGCGAAAGATACAATCGCCGCAAAAGCTGCGTTGCCACAGATTATCGCCGATACCGAGAAAGGTGTTAAGCTTATTGATGATGCTTTGGGATCGGCTAAAGTTGATGCTAAAACTGGCAAGGTCACATGGGGTAAAGGTGGTCCTTCTACTGCTGCTCGTGGATTTGGATCAGTTGGTGGATTACTTACCCCACTACTCCAATGGGTACCGGGAACTGCTACGGCAGACTATGTAAAACGTCACGACCAGATCACGGGCAGTGCCTTCTTGAAAGCATATGAAACCCTGCGTGGCGCTCAAGCGATCACGGATATCGAGGGTGCGAAAGGTACCGCTGCCATTACCCGCATGTCAATGGCTCAATCCCCTGCTGAATATATAATGGCCGCGAAAGAATTGCAGGATATCATGAAAGGAGGTCTTGTACGAGCGAAAGCCAAGGCCAGTGGCGCTGCTTCTATTGATTCCCTTCTTGAGAAGTACAAATAATGGCTACCCTTGAACAACTCAATGCGGCGTTGGTCAAGGCTGACGCTGCTGGCAATACTACTGATGCGAAAGCTTTCGCTGACGAGATCCGGAAAATGCGTGGAGTTGGAGAGGCCCCCGTCGCTCTAGCGGGTGCCACACCTACCACGGTGCCCGCCACTGCCGCGCCACGGGTTGAACTCACAGGTATGGCGCAGCCCGACAAGCCACAATCGGCATGGGAAAGAGCGTCCGGTGCTGATATTGTGGCCGGGTTGCCCCTTACTCGTGCTGTAATGGGCGTCGGCGCTCCCGTAATCGGGTTGGCACAACTTGGAGTAAATATAGCCGAGAAATTCGGACTAGATCCAAAATTTGGACAGGCGATCGCTGAACACGTTAGTACGCTGCAAGGCATGAAAGTACGTGGGATGGCCGCGCTTGGTGAACCCTCAAGTAATGATCTTATAGGTGGCGCAGCATCGATGGCGCTTCCCGGTGTGGGGTTGTCTGGTAAAATGGCCCCCGCTACTTCATATCTTGGTCGAGTAGCGCAAGGCGCGGGTGTGGGTGGGGCCGCTGGATTAACAACCCCAAGTGCGACTTCTGGATTGGAAGCCCAATTGGAACAGGGGGTAAGCGGCGCGGTATTGGGTGGAGGTATTCCTGCTGTTGCTCCCGCAGTTGCTGCTGTTGCTAGGGGTGGCTATCGTTCTATGGTTGAGCCTTGGTTGAATCCAGGTGCGATCAGGGGTCGGGCGTATCTAGAAGCCGCAGGAGAGAAGGCCCCGCAGATCTATAACGCTCTGATCAAAAATGAACAGCTTGTCCCCGGAAGTATGCCCACAGCAGGTCAAGCAGCAGTTGGGGCTAACCGACCTGAATGGTCAGCATTCCAGAAATCCGCTGCCGAGGGTGTGTTGCCCGAGAACTATCTTGCTCGAACTGATGCACAGAAGGCCGCACAAATTGCCCAAGTCCAAACGGTGGGGCAGACCCCCGCAGCGTTGAAATCTGCTGAAGCGTCACGGGCTGCTGACGCGCTAATTAATTACGCCCGTGCAGAGACTGAAGGATTTGATGATGTCATGGCGAAAGCTATGAAGCCACAGATCCGGCAGTTGATGTCAAACCCAAGCATCAAGGAAGCAAAAGTCGTGGCCGCTGATTTGGCAAGGCGGAATGGCATGAAGTTTGATGGCGGCGGATCTATTGAAGGTCTGGATTGGCTGAAGAAGGGGTTAGATGAGAATATCGGTATCGCCTCCAAATCTACATCCGCTGTGGGCGATGCAAAATTACGCGCCCTGATGCAAGCCAAGGAAGATTTACTCGCAACGATCAAGGAACTCTCTCCCGCTTACGACGAAGCACGCAGCGCATTCGCAAAAGCTAGTGTTCCGATCAATCAGATGGAAGTGGGCCAGTATCTTGAGAAGAAATTGGTTCCTGCTCTTGGTGAAGGTACGGGCGCTCTAAAAGCCCGTGGATTCGCTACCGCCGTTCAGGACGCCCCCGGAACTATTAAACGGGCACTTGGTGGTGGACCCCGTTACCAAGAACTGAAGGACGTCCTGACCCCACAACAGTTATCAGCGGTACGTTCTGTTGAGGACGATTTAGCGAGACAAGCCCGCGATGAATTATTAGCAGAGGCGGGATCCGCAACTGCCCCAAATGCATTGGATATTGCCACGGGGTCTATGCGGGCCGCTACTGGCGGTAAGGGTATTCCTAATCCACTTAGCCGTGTGGTGACCGTAGCAAATGCTCTGATTGGGCGACTTGAGGGCAAGATCGATAGGAAACTTGCCATCGAAATCGCCACTGAAATGTTGGATCCCAAAGCTACGGCAGCAGTGCTGAAAGAGGCCATGCAAAGAGAAGCGCGACGCAAAGGCACAAAGGCACTTATAGGGATGGGGCGAATACCGGCTACATTTGTCGGTACCCAGAATATGCTAGCTCCAGAATCGCAAAATGCGATGGTGCCGTAACATGGAAGTATTCAACTCAATTGAGGATAAGCGTTCAACCGATGCGATGATCCTTGACATGATTACCACCGTGTTGCAAGAGCAACGAAAACTGAGTTCTGCGCTGACTCAGCATATCCAAGATGAATCGATTAATTTCGATAAGATGATACTTGCAGCCCTTGCCCTTGGATATCCCGGAGGGGATGCTGAAGAGCACCGCAGGGGTCACGAGTTGACTATAAGAGTATTGCTAAAGCGTATTGAATTTTGGGACAAGATGAAGATATCGGTGAGCAGTTGGGGACTCATTGGGGTATTGGGGGCATTGGCGTTATGGGCATGGACCGGGTTCTTGAAGGGACCACATCCTTAGGAATATGAAAATGAGAACTTCATCAAAAGGTCTATACACACTGAAAGGGCTTGAGGGCTTTCGGGGGAAAGCATATCAATGCCAAGCAGGACGTTGGACATGGGGATATGGGTCAACTGAGAATGTGAAGGAGGGCGATGAAATCACTGAACCCGACGCAAGCCTGTTGCTCAGTCGGGAACTCATCCCTTACGAACACGCAGTCTCGACAGCGACGAATGGTTGCTGTAATCAAAATCAATACGACGCGCTCGTCATGCTGGCCTGGAACATAGGCATTGAAGGGATGCGAACCAGTAGCGTCATCAAGGCCCATGATCGTGGAGACTTCATCGCTGCTTCCCGAGCATTCGGTCTATGGAACAAATACACTAATCCCGCGACAAAACAGAAAGTGGTCAGCACGGGTCTAACCCGCAGACGTGCCATTGAGGCAACCCTCTATCTCACACCTGTATTTGGTGAAGCGATAATTGAGATACCGCAGGCGGTGGAGCCTCCAAAACCCATGTCTGAAAGCACCATCAATCGGGCGGGATTAGTTGCCGGCAGTACTGCTACGATTGCGGCGGTGACACAGACTGCCACGCTGATGAACCAGTTGAAGGATCAGGTCACAGAACTTGGCACATGGGTCGTACCGATCCTGTTGTTGTCAACTATCATCTCGATTAGCTATATGGTCTATCAGCGATTCCAACAGCGAGAGCAGGGACACGTGTGATATACAACTATGCCATCGTCGCCCTGATTGCCGCATCTATTGCGGGTGTGGGCACTTGGCGAGTGGAAGAGTGGCGATGGACTGCAAAGGAGGTGAAACGTGAACAACAGGTTTTGGCTGACCAGCAACGCATCGCAAAGGAGACTTTTCGGAAATCCGAGAAAGTCATTGCTGCCCAAAATGCCAGTGCTGCCCGCATGGTGTCTCTTAATCGCGCTGCCGCTTCTAGTCGTGATGCTCTTGGCAGCTTGCAGTACACCTCCGAAGTCCAGCGTCGAGCAGCCGCCGATTCCCTCTCTACCTGCACTGCCAATGCAGCTACCGTTGACCTCGTATTCGGCAAGTGTGGAGTTGCTCTTCAACGAGTGGCGGCAGATGCTGACCTCTGGGCGTCCACAGCCGTGATGCTGCACGATGCTTGCTTTAAATAAGAGGTTCTTTGTGTTTCAGGTTCCTTACCGCAGCAGCAATGTCCTTGCCTGTATGGATAAAACTTTTATCACAAAGCACCGCTGCCTCCTCCAACGCAGCATGACGAGTGTAGTAACTGTAGCGTTGCAGTACGGCATTTTTGACAATCAGGCGTTCTAACTCTGCCGGTACTTCACCCTTTTTATACCGCATTTGCTGGCTGGTGCAAAAGCACAAGAGTGTGGACACATAGCAATAACTCTCCCCATCGGGCCTGTTTTCCAACACGCACCAATCTTCCGAGTTGCCCACAGCCATGGTTGGCTCGAAGGCGATTTCGTAGTCATCGGGTACGTCGATCCTGCACAGATACGATCCGACTTCATCGTGCTGGATGGTCCATTCCTTGGGCACGGGCGCAGCATCCTGTCGGTTGATGGCAAGGCTCAGGGCCAGTTGGGTTGCTTGGGATTTGTTCATGGTCTATCCTGTAAAAGAATGAAAGTCTAGCGAAGTGAATGGGGGCTTATTCGGCATCGAGGGGCGTAACCTTTCGAGTAGGCTCATTTCCCATCCTCCTTAGTCAGCATACCGATGTACCTTTTTAATCTGCTGATCCGATCATTGTTGTAACCCACAAGTGCTGCGGCAAACTCCTTTGCTGTCTCTGCCTCGAGCTTCGCCAGTTCAGCCACCATGAGTTCTGCGCTTGCCACTTCGAGTGGGGTCAGTTTGCGAAATAATTTCTTTAGCCAATTCATTTCATCACTCCTTACATTTTCCTTGATATTCGATATTGCTTTACCGCCTCGCGCAGACCTGATTGCGTCTGCGCCTTTTGGTCAAGCGCCAATGCTTGCGCTTGATCCATCGTGTCAAGCATCAAGATACGATGACAGATTACAGGTGCCCCCTGACCTTGGCGCCTGATTCGCGCAGTGAACTGCTCGTATAGATCCAGACTCCAGTTCAACCCATACCAGACCACGATGTGACCAGTGTCCTGTAGACCGTCGATACCATGCCCCATAGAAGCAGGGTGCCCGATCATCAGGGGGCAATCCCCACTCTTCCATCGGCGCATCGCCTCAATCAAGGACGATTCGCTTTTACACTCAGTCAGATTGATTGGGCGAATCTTCTTGAACCGGGTCATGATCCTCTCAGCATCTGAGCGATATGCGTAAGAGCATAGGACAGGTTGCCCCTGGGCCTCATCGAGCACCTCCTCGAGCGCGTCGAGTTTGAGATCATGCACAGGCTCCCACAGAGGCATACCTGCCACGGGATACATGGCGCCGTTGCTAAATTGCAAACATTTATTTGTCAGTGACGCCTGATTGAACAGGTCAACCTCTGCACCACTGTCGAGCTTAATAAATAGTTCCCGCTCCATCTTGTCGTACATGATCCTGAGATCGTCTGGCATCTCAATCTCGATATCGTTCACCCGAAGGTCAGGAAGGGGGTTGTAGTCAGCCGCAGACATCTCCAGTGTGATTTCCCCTATCAACTGTTTGATCGTTGATTCTGTGTCATCGTAGGCCACTTCCTTATAGGGGCCGATCTTGCGGTAGAACCGGGTGCGAAATGCAGTCTTGCTGACCCCGAGGCGAAAGCCCCGGTCAACAACCAGGAACTGACCATGCAGATCCTTATACCCGTTGCTTGCGGGGGTGCCCGTGAGGCCAGTTGCCCAATCGAATTTGTCCAACACAGTCTTGATCGACCTGACCCTCTCTGTGCCTGAGTTTTTCATCTTACTCACTTCATCCCATACGATGCCATTGAATGGGATTGGTAGATTCTTCTTGGTGAAGTAGGTCTGAAGCGACTCTGCCAACCACTGCAGATTCTCATAGTTGATCATGTAGATGTCAGCGGGACGCAGCAGAGCACGGATGCGTTGGTCACGGGTGCCAGTAACCATCGAGAAGGTCAGATGCTTGGTGTGCCCCCATTTAGCAGCCTCTTGGCGCCACACAAGCCTGATAACCCGGATGGGGGCCACGATAATCACACCACGTAAGAACCGCTGGGCCAGCAGATGCGCCAGCGTGGTGAGCGTGATCACCGTCTTACCTAAACCCATATCAAGCCACAACATCGACTGTGGGTGGGTGCATTGGAAGTTGACTGCTCTTTTCTGGTAGTCGAATAGGAGGTCGGGGGTAAGGGTCATTCAGACCTCACTCAAAAAGGCATCACATCCAATGAGGGGGACGGTATCGGGGTTGTAATCAAACAGTTCCCTAACACGAGTTTGTGTAATCTTCATACTGACCCCCAGGACATCACATCAACCATGTCCTTACCATCGGCAATGTTGTCAATGACAAACACTTGAACCCCTTGACGCTGAAGCCTGTAGTGCTCTCGTAGTTGTGCAGCAGTAGCCTTCTTGCCGGGTGCTTTGAACTCGCAGAAAAACACTCTACCGTGCTTGGCGATGAACAGTCGATCAGGCACTGAGGACCGGGACGGACTTGTGAACTTGTACACGAGCATCCCTTTGGTTGAGGCATACTCACACACCTTCTTCTCAATCTGTTTCTCTAACATAGACACAAGGTGATCTTCTCCACCTCCCTCACGTAGTAGTCGTAATCCACAGGCAACACACCAGCATCTTTGATGTCATTGCACACCTGTACACCCCACCCGGCCTCCACTCTGATCTGCCGCCATTCCTTCTTGTCTTTGAGGGGTGGCATCCACTTTGTCAGACGACCACCACCCACGGCAATGTAGTATCGCGTGGTGTTCTGCAGTTGCTCCAGGATCGTGTCCTTCTCAATGGACAGATAGCTGGTGCGGGGGATCTTTGCCCTCAGCATGAAGTCGTAGATATCGGGCCATGCCTCCACAGTCCTCCTGATCGACACTCCATGAAGCAACACCAACTCAGCCACCTTGGGGACCACCAGTGCGCTATGATTTTGTGACCAATCCATGTCGTACTCATAGCAACCCTTGCGCTTGACCTTGCCCTCGGCAGACTCCGCGATGTAGTTGTTTACATCGCGAATAAACATTCTCTTATAGGTAACCTGCTCGAGTTGCAGCCTTGTGCGATGCTGCCATGCCTCGCAAGCAAGATCGACCAGAGCCTTCTTGTCCCTCGGAACACGCACTGTCACACCATCGGTGTTTAACTGGATCAGGGATAACCCCTCAATATGAAGTAGACCTTCAGTTAGTAGACACAAAAGAAGTTGACCATTCAATGTGATCCTCATCGTAAACAGTGGGTCGTAAAAGACACTGAATTTATTGTTCGAGTCGCCGTAGACTCCGTTGAGTGCAAGTTTAAGCATTGCGTTCTCGGTTGTTCCTTTGGCGTGGTGCTTGCGCTGCTCATAGAGATCAGCGTAGATGGCGCAGAACTCTGAGCCGAGGTGTTCTGGGTAGAACCCATTCGCAATCGCCAAGTTTGGATAATAAGATTGGACATCGAGGTCCACGATGACGAATTCATCATCGGAGGTGATGATCCGGTTTTCAACGCTACCGTGGATTCCTCCGAGGCCGAAGACAAACTCGAATCCTTCGATGTTTGCTGTGATGTCATTGAATACCCCTTTTGTCTCAGTTATGGTTTGTCCTTTGAGCCACTCAAGGATGCGTTGGAACTCGGGCTGGTCGAAGTGCAGCCAGTGCAGGATGGCGTCCTTGAGCACGATCACCGGCCGCTTGGTCTGCCTCGGTGTGCGCCCATCAGGGCCATACTCATAGCAAGGAACTCCTGCTTCTTCTAGCTTCATGATGAAGTAGTCCTTCCCAATCTTGGTGTCGTTATGGTTCATAAAGTCCCGTGAATATTTCTGAGTCAATTGCTCACGGAACTTGATCATGTCGAGTGTGTGGTGGTAGAACAGTTTGGTCATGGACACATCGTGTGCGTTGTACCGCTTGAGCAGGGGTAACTGGTCCTGAGTCAGATCAGTGCCCACAGGGAACGGTAAGTCCTGGATGCTATCTGCCCTCATGTTGAACTCGAGCACCTTCAAACTGGTAGACCGCGCCCGGTTGTCAAAGTGGTGGATCTTGAACAGATCGATCTGTTCAACAACCCGGTCCTTGGGGTAAACCTGATGCACCCACTTGTCATCATCCTGAGAGTCGATGATTGATTGGGCCTTGAGGTAGAGGGTCTTGGCATCAGACTTACCCATGCGGGCCAGGGTATGCAGGATCGGGTAGTCGAACCCAAGATTGTTAAACCCTATCATCCTGGCTCCAGTGTCCCCCAAATGCACCAGGAAATCGATGATGGCGCCAGAATCATTGCGCCATGGGCTGATCTCATATGCAAGCCTCATCGGCCCCAAAGTCTGTTCGAACGCTATTGTGAATACATTTGGGTATGTTTCACAATCGTAGATCCAATCGGTCATTACAGTTACTCCAATTACAAGGGCCGGGGTACTCACTGCACCATTACACAGGGGTCATAACTCCCTGTGTTCTGGCATCCGCTTTCCCCCGTATTACATCAGGTCAAGAAGGAAGGCAACCCAAGTGGTGCGAAACTAGGTGCCGCAGTCTGCCCAAAAGGAGCAAAGGGCATCTGGACCACAGGTTGAGTCGCAGGACCACTGACCACTGAACCAAACATCCCAGTGGTGTCAACTGGACCCTCGCCGAAGGCTGTATCATCACCAGCGAACTGCAGAGCGACGAGATCACAACGGATGCCACGACCAAATTTGTTCTCCTGCAGCCACGGTTTGATTGCAGCGTTGACACGGCATCCACCATACATTTTGCGAGTAATCAACTGGTAGGCCATGGTATTTGATGGATCGATGGGTTTACCATCAGCATCAATGATCTGCGGCGGGCTATCCTTGCCGCATGTGATATAGGCATGACCCGCATACCCGTCATAAGGCAGGAAGGTCTTCTTGTTGACCTTCTCCTCACCGGCCCCAAAGCAGCGCACCTTGCGGTCCTGCTGGATCATCTGCATCACAGTGTTGACATGTTCTTTCCACTTATCAGTCACCAACTCAACATACCGTGCGATGAACGCTGCCATTGCGGGACCGTCTTTGGGCACGATTAGTTCGCAGTTATAGCTGATACGTTCCTTGCCGGTGGACTCATCCACCTTGCGTTGAGGTTCAGCGATGTGGGGAAAACTCAGCCTAGCGTTAGAGATCAGGACGACCCCATTCATTTCAGTTGCCATTTTAAATTACTCCAAAATTACTTTAACCAATCTGGCAATGTCTCCACTGCCAGCACTTCAACTGCACCGAAGAGGGGTGCAGCGTTCAGACTCACGGCTTGTCGTGAATCGGACTCGGATACGACAGTCGGTTTCCCGGCCATCTTTGTGACGTACTCATCATTCAGGATCTTAAGTTGCCGTGCACTGAGTTGCTTGCATATCTTCTCACCCTTGGACTCTTTTGTCCACTGGAGCTTCTCAGTCTTGGCTATGCTCACCAGTTTTGTCTCGAACACTGCACTTTTGGGAACACCCATCGTAGTCAGTTTCAATGCAATCTGATCATCGGGTAATGCCCACACCCTCGAACCGCGACCATACACCACCTTGAGGCCGGGGATACTGATCCCTGCATTCATGCGGCGCAGTGCCTCGATTTCAACAGCATCAATCATTGTACGCATCAGAGGTGCAGCCTCAAGGATCTCCTTGATCTTCCAGTTTGAAAGTTCAGTGGGTTCCTTGTTTGCAGATTGCTGTGCAATGTTGATGGGACTGAACAGACTCATTGCATCCATGACATGCGAATTCACAGCAGCGCATCCACCCTTGGCACGGCAGAATTTGCACTGACTATCCCCTGGCACCAATGGCGCATCAGGATCATCAGTAGCTGCAGCCTTGCTCACAATTTCACCAAGCTTACCCATCAGTTCCTTCGATGTCATCTCATGTGAGGTGATTGGAGGGATGCCCTTGAGCGCGAGTTTGGGTTGGATAATTGTGAATCGCACTGTTGAGGGCAATGATTCGCTGTTGACAGGAAGCTTCAGACCAGCCAATACACCGAGAGCATACTGCTCAAGCTGTGGGTTAGACTTGGCATCCACGGTCCCCATGCCATCCTTGTAGTCGATCACTTCGACAATGTTTGCACTCCAGATGATGACATCAACTGTGCCTCCCATGTCGGGTCGTCCTGTGTAATAAGCGGGATCAACATGGGACTCTGACCACAGTTGTGACGGGATGCCTGATCTTATAAGCTCTGCCCCCATCCGGTCCTTGATGTAGTCTACGGCGACCCTTACTCGTGCTGCCCGATCTGCGTCAACGATGAACTCCCCCTCATGGTCACTGAGAGTCAGTCCTACCATCGTGGTAGGGTCTGCCAGATCTACCTTGATGCATCGCTCCAGTAGATAGTGGGTGTGGGTGCCATCAATGGCAGCAGCACCACCAGAGGAGTCGGGGTACTTCGCCTCCTCCCGGATCGAACCGGGACACAAGTGCCACCGATGTGCCCTGCTTGGCGACAGTGTAGAGTGTGCGCTCATCAGAGCACCTTGATGCCAGCATACAGTGCGGGGTAGTCCTTTGCCGCAATGTCGTTAATGTTCTTGTAGCCCAGACTTTCAAGCACTCCTTGGATCAGCGGGCCTTTCGCAACCCCCAACTCTTTGTAACGGCCCAGAACGTAGTCGAGCATCGTCTTAGGGTTGTTGAACGGGACCACATCGGGGGCAGCAGACTGTGTGTTGAACACTGGGGGTGGTGGCATTGCGGATGCAGGAGCAGGAGTGGGTGCGGCCTTGGGTGCAGGAGCAGGAGTGGGTGCGGCCTTGGGTGCAACAACCTCAGCAGCTACAGCAGCTACAGCGACTTTGGCCTCATGGGGCAGTGCGTTGATCAATGAGTTCAGTGCATCTGCGTTTGCCTTCACGGCATTGGCAATGGAAATGATCGCTTCATTACTTAACATCTGGATTTCCTTGGATAGTTACAGGGGGAGTGAGAATGAGTCGTTCATTGACGATTGACTCGATTACTTCGCGCAAAACGGCAGACGGTGTAGTCACTCCAATTTTGGCGCGAAATGCTTTGTAGACAGCAGGGGATACCCTGACTGTCAGGAAGTGGGTTTTGACTTTCTTTGGTTTCATGATTTAAATAGTACCACGAAACCACACAACGTGCTAGACTTGCGAAAATAAATTTTAGAGAGTAGTAATGTCAGCTTATTACAACGAGATAGACCCTTATGCTGTTCAGTGGATGAGGAACCTAATCACAGAAGGCTTGATTGCCAAAGGAATCGTGGATGATAGGTCAATATCAGATGTCAAACCTTCCGAGTTGGCTGGTTTCATCCAATGTCACTTCTTCGCAGGTATCGGAGGCTGGAGCCACGCTCTCAGACTCGCAGGATGGGGTGATGACAGACCAGTGTGGACAGGATCATGCCCTTGTCAACCTTTCAGCACGGCAGGCAAAGGAGCAGGAACTACTGACGAGCGGCACCTATGGCCGCATTGGTTCCATCTTATACGGGCAGTCAGACCTCAAGTTGTCTTTGGTGAACAGGTTGAAGCAGCGATTAACCACGGGTGGCTCGACCTTGTTCAAGATGACCTGGAAGGAGAAGGTTACGCCTTCGCTCCAGTCGGTCTACCTGCTGCGTGCGTCGGGGCACCGCACATCAGACAGCGACTCTGGTTCGTGGCCGACTCCAGATTGTCACAACAGCAGAGATGGGACGAATCTCAGGAAGGACTGCAACATAGGAGAGGGGATGCACGGGGTGAGCCTACATCATGCTGTTCACCTCTTGGCGCAGATGGCATCTTGGCCGACAACAACAACACGGGATTGGAAAGACGGCAGTCAGTGCGACAACGTACCACTGAACAGTCTCCTTGGCAGGACGGTCTGGTTAACTGGCTCCCCTGTCGCGATGGAAAAGCAAGGCCAGTTGAACCCGGCACATTCCCGCTGGCTCATGGGATACCCAATCGAGTGGGACGCTTGCGCGCCTATGGTAACGCGATTGTCCCGCAAGTCGCTGCTGAAGTGATTAGAGCCTACATGGAGTGTCAACCCAAATGAACACCGTCCCAATCATGCAACACCCATCCTCAATTGACGCATACATCAGACACGGATGGAGCCTGATTCCGATTCCACCGGGAACGAAGGGACCGACAACGGTAGGGTGGAATCTCAAAGGAAACGCAGTCAAGATCTCGGACGATCTACCGTATGGTTCAGGCATCGGGCTGGCCCATGCATACAGTGGCACGATGGCGTTTGACATTGATCATTGGGACAACACCCTTGAGATACTACGTCAGCGAGGGATCGACCTTCAGATTCTGTATGACGCCCCCGATGCGGTGATCATCGACTCTGGCAGACCGGGTCACGGCAAACTGTTGTACTCGATGCCTTTTGGTCTGGTTCTACCAACCAAGAAGAAAGTCGACCAGCACATTACAGCATTTGAGTTGCGTTGCGGTACTGCAGGGGGACTTACGGTTCAGGATGTACTGCCACCGTCAATCCACCCCATCACCAATCAACCTTATCGGTGGGCCGGTCTTGGCAATTGGCAACGACCACCAACCATCCCTCAACCCCTGCTCGATCTGTGGCATGAGATGCTGGCGCAAAATGATGCCCCATCATCCACCGGGGTGACCCCCTCTGAGCCACTTGATTGGGACGAGATCACATCGGCAGTGAATGCAGTAGATCCGGACTGCTCGAGAGATGAGTGGATCACCATAGGCATGGCACTGCACACCACAGGGGAACCGGGATTCAAGGTATGGAGGGAGTGGTCAGTCAAGGGAACCAAGTTTCCAGGGGAGCGCGAGATCGTCAAGCAGTGGACAAGCTTCGATTCGGGCAAAGCGACCACGGTCAAGATGGGCAGCTTGTTCCACATAGCCAAGCAGCATGGATGGTCCAAACCACCCATTGATGTGACCGGACTCTTCCCATCGAATGTGATCACCCCAGAGCAGCTACTGGCGGGACTTCACGCACCTATCCCCAACATCGACCTTACCCTGTTCCCCAAGGTGCTGGCGCACCACGCCCACCAAGTGAGTGAGCAAATAGGGTGTGACCCCTTGGTGCCACTTTTTTCCGGCCTTGCAGCGGTGTGCGGGGTGATCGACGCACGCATCAGACTCGAGTTGATGAATGGTTACAGGGTGCCTCCTGTGTTATGGTTAATGACCATCGGTGCGCCGGCCGACAAGAAGACACCGGGTGCGAAGCCAATGATGCACACCCTTGGCGACCTTGAGCGAGAAGACATGCCCGCATACGCCAAGGCACTCAAAGATTGGGAATATGCCGAAGTGACATACGGTGCAGCCGATAAATCAAACGTCGAACTGCTCAAGAGTGCCGACTATGCAGCGGGGGTTACACCTCTGAACACTCTGCCACCTAAGCCAATCAAGCCCGTCCCCCTTCGCATCACTGTATCGGACATCACTTCTCAAAAGCTGGTCTATCACGTAGCGGAACGCCCTCGGGGTGTGCTGTGTCACCTCGACGAGATGAGTTCGTGGATACGCAAGATGGCAGACTCATCGTCAGGTGATGATAGAGCCACCTGGACACAAAGCTACGAGGCAAACGACTACATCGCAGACCGGGTAGGGACCGGGTCGACTACTTGCATCAATTTCGCAGTCAGCATATATGGAAACGTGCAACCCAAAGTACTTGAAAAGAACATCACATCATTGACCGGTGACGGGTTGCTGCAACGCTTTTTGTTTGCTAATCTGAGAGGGTCGTACACCAAATTAGGTGAGCCTGACATGCCCTGCGGATCTGAGGCGTGGGATAACTTGCTGCGCCTCACTCACGCACTGCCTCAGAGAATCTACACGATGAGTGACGGAGCCTACCGGGTATATCGTGAATTTCAGCGATGGTATGAGGGTGCAAAGCGCGACGAGCGACTGACGATGGCGGCAGATGATTACATGACAGCATTTGGCAAGCTCGAGGGCACTGCGGGCCGATTGTGTCTATTGTTTCATGTCATGGAGTCCCCATTCGACCCCCAAGTGTCGATTGATGTGGTGCAAAGAGTTGTGAAGCTCGTTAAGACGTACCTGATACCGTCCTTCCGGTTCACTCTTGGTGAAGTGGGCGGTATCGACACCTTAAGCTCTTTCCTATCTGACCTTGTCATCCAGTACTCGGATCAGTCTGTAATAAGCCTACGCGACATCAAACGATCAGCCAAGCGTCGATTTGAGAAAATGAATACCCAGGTAGTCACCGACATCGTTATTGCAGCAATGGTCGAAATGGAGGTCGCCGGGTGGGTGATTAGGACTGATGACCTGACGAAAGAAAAACAAGGATATGCGACGTGGGCTATTAACCCGATCCTGGTCACAATCTTTGCGAGTCACCGCAAGTCAGTGATTGATGCAAAGATGCGGATTAAAGAACAGATCATCAGTAGAACAGGATCCGAAAAAAAGCCCCATGTGCATGGGGCTAATGACCTGCAGGGAATGTTCTAGAAACCCCGTCAGGTGTCGGAGAGGGAGCCGACGAATGCATTATGAACCTCGGGGCATAAAGTCTCAAAGATTTGCAACACCTCGATGAGTCGACCTACCACAGCAGCCGGTGACCTTTCACCACTGATCCACTTCCTGAGGGTGGGCACTGGCACTCCGAGATACATCGCACACTCAGTGATTGACATGCGGCGACGCACCATAAGTTCCTTTATCTGCTGCGGAATTGTCATAGTATCCATGGGTTACTTCTCCAGCACGAGTATAAACAGTGCCACGATTATGAATAATACGAGTGTCGTAATCATGATGTCGCAAGTTCAATCCTCGCTGGTATTGGTACTTTTTTGTATCTCAAGATATGTTTCCTTTCGTAAGTATTCCGGTTTCGATCAAATGCTGTTGCTATCGAGAATTGTTGTTATAGCCAGCGGCTCATCGTCGGGCATAGTTTTCCCGAGATTCTTGAGCAACTTGGTCCAGCCTGATGAACAAGGGGAACAAGCGCGGATTTTCAATAATGTTGTTTTCATGTGTCATCTCTTTCTCAAGCGCAGCGATTGCAGCGTCAATACGACCTTGCTCGCACTCCTCTAGCCGATAACCGTTGTCGTTCATAAAGTGCAGCATCGACAGCGCCAGCTTCATCGCCGCACATTGCTGATTCATAATATTAGTGCGGGCGGCTAGGATTGCCCGGTCACACTCAATTGCGTCTGCCGCAGCTATCCTGTCTTCAAGTGTGCAGCCGACAGGGTGGCGCAGTCGTTGTTGTAGTGTCGTCATTTCTTACCTCCCGGTTTACGTATCGTGTCAGGTATAGAATTCGCGTCGGTCAGACGCTCGATTGTGATTACTCGATCACTGCACACGGGGCAGCGCTTCTCGCGAAAGACCTCGTGGCCCCTGTCGAACACCGATATTGTTTTCAGCTTGATCTCGCATTGTGTGCATTTCACTTCACACCCCACAGTCCAAGGGCGAAGCAAGTGAATAGGAACCCCACACCGCACAGAAAACTCAATATCCGCCCAACCCACTTGTCGATGTCGTCGGTGTAGGGGTCAGCTTCTTTCGGTTCTTCTTCTGCAAACCATACTTTCATCATGGAGTCTCCAATATTTCTGTTTCAATGCGCTCAACATCATCAGGTGTGAGCTTCCTTGTCAGCCACGGTGCCTCCCGGCCACGGCGGTCAAGCACTGTGAATTCGATTTCTGCGTAGCCGTAGCAGTCTTGGTCGCTATCGCAGTCGGGGCCGAGTGGTTCTTGCACGAAGCAGTGGTCCACCCGAATGATGCAGGGTATGCCTGACACGGTTGATACGATCGTCATATCTTTACCCTCAGTTGGTGGTCCCATTCAGCAAGCCAAGATGTCGACATGTCTTCAGTGTCGGGGTGACCCTCCGATGCGTCGGCAATCACACGTACAGCGTCCGACAGTGCGGCCAGGAGAGTCGACATAGCCTGAGGTCGTGGTTTGGGGTGAATGTACAACATGCGCTCCAATTCCTCTGGCGCCAGTACTAAGATGCTCATTTTGGTATTCCCTCTCAGTGTGGTAAGTCGGCCAGCTTGTCATAACACAAGCACAAGAGTCCACATACGACAGATGTGATTAGGGCAAACCCTACATTGCGGAGTTCACAGAATCCCGCAAACAGGATCGCGACCCCAATCAGTACGATCGCGATGAATCCAAAGATCCTGGACAACATCGCGTAATATGATAGGTGGTTCATATCATCCCCTTAAGTTCAATCTTTACCCGCTTTGCAACATCACCGCGCCATGCTTTGGCATTGCTCAGGAAATAGAGCACGATAGACTTTCCATCATCGGCACCGTAGTAGTCCCTGGAAGTATTCATTGTTGACATGGCTTGAAGGTAGGGGACCGCGCCAAAGTATGGTTTTTTCCAATCAGCTTGAATTTCTTGGGCGATAGCGCGAAGTGTGCGGATCTTGAAGTCACCTAACAGCCCATCAATGCATTTGGGGTCAGATCCCACTCTGACTTGGGGTTTATAGCTCATGGTAATTTTCCTTTACAGTTATTGGTATCGGCCAAAAATAGCCCGTAAGCCCGCTAGAACGGGCTTGCAGTCGACCTTTAGTGCAGCTTGTAGCTTACTGGCTTATCTGACCAGCAAGCCCTACAGTCTCCACATTTGCCGGCCTGATTCGGTGCAGGGCAAACCTGAGAATTAATAGCTATCACCCGGTGAACATTTGATACAGCTATTCCCTTTACCCCTTGTAGTGATTTTGGCACTACGACGGGGACGTCAGGATACATAGCTGAAAGTCGAATTGTGAGATTCGATGGGATTACATTGTCAGCGCAATACTGCTTGACTATTGAGTATTCCCGTGTAGGAAGCCAAAACTTGCAGTCTGGCAGCTGGCGCGCAATCTCGGCTATTTTGCCCAGGTGGGCCGCATCCTGTAGATCTCCGCTATCGTGCCAGCGAAATAGCGGCGCTGACCCAATCAATATGACCATTGCGTCGACCCAATCAGGATCTGGTATCGAGTCGAGTCGGGCATGCTGTGCTGGCTCGACGGTTGACGCATACATCGAATAAAAACCCTTATTCGCATAGCACATGGAGCAAATGCTACCCGCAATTTTAGACATCTTAAACCCGACTTTACATGCGAGGGTAGGCAAGCTGTAGCTGTCACATGGCATTTTACTGGTGGAGGTTAAAGATCCTGCTATTGATTTGGCCTGGGTTTTGTTCATTTTGAGTTACCTTTACGAGTGGGTTTAAGTGCTGACGTGTTTAGTATCGACCCAATGGGTCATCTTGTCAATAAGAGAATTGTAAAGATGATGTAAACCCATTGGGTCTAGTGGCGCCACTGGCGCAGGGATGAGGGTAGGTGCGTATCGTCATCTTTTAGAAAAGAGATTAAAAAATAATGTGTATTCGTGTGCGAGGTGCATCTGGGGACAGGATGCACCCATCGGGGTATTAGGTGTCGCCAGTGGCGCCAGCACTAGGGGTTGTCTGCGCCAGTGGCGCCAGTGTGCACCCATTGGGTTTTAACTGTGGCTTGGGCGCTGGGCGCTGGGCGCTGGGCGCTGGGTGCTGGGTGCTGGGCGCTGGGTGCTGGTGCTGGTGCTGGGTGTTTGTACTGGGTGTTTGTACTGGGTGCTGCGCCGGGGTCCCGTACCCTGCCGTCTGCGATTGGTATGGGCAGACCCCGTGAACCAATTTTTCAATTTTTCAATTTTTCAATTTTTCAATTTTTCAATTTTTCAATTTTTCAATTTTTCAATTTTTCAATTTTTCAATTTTTCAATTTTTCAATTTTTCAATTTTTCAATTTTTCTATTTTTCAATTTTTCAATTTTTCAATTTTTCAATTTTTCAATTTTTCAATTTTTCAATTTTTCAATTTTTCAATTTTTCAATTTTTCAATTTTTCAATTTTTCAATTTTTCAATTT
>Ga0209297_1000191_pt1 | contig 41707 bp, 47 predicted proteins | sample S_130805_MF_Meta_FD_187322 | JGI IMG/M metagenome (GOLD analysis project Ga0209297, IMG submission 187322) | Freshwater microbial communities from Lake Simoncouche, Canada to study carbon cycling - S_130805_MF_MetaG (SPAdes) (version 2) | ecosystem: Environmental > Aquatic > Freshwater > Lake ...
CCCAAGGGGGGGGAGGGGGTCGAACTTTGCCCCCCCCAGCCCTAGACCCCACGGGTACAACTAAGGATTCTTTTTCTGCCAAAAAGACTCTGGGGCTAATGGGATTTGAAAAAGGAGCGACTGGAAGGAGCGACAGGGGGGTAGTAGGGGGGACGGATGAAAGTGCGTCAAGCGGGTAATTTTATGGACTAAAGGTCAGTAGTAGAACTTATTGGGTGCTTGTGTTTTACTAATAGCCAAAAAAGGAAGTTGACTCGTCGCCTAACGGCTCTTTTATTGCTTTGTTCTTTGAATTTACTGGGCTAATCAGAGATGATTAGGCATAACAGAAGTACGGGTTTCCACACTGAATAAGGCAACTTATTCCTTGTACCTCAGTTATGGCTGTGGGTAGTAATGGCTCTTAGGAGTCACCCCGAACCCCACACCCAGTTCCATTCGCCTTGTTAGCACAGCGGTAGTGCGTCTGTTTTGTAAACAGAAGGTCGTTGGTTCAATCCCAACACAAGGCTCCACTCACGACCCTTAGTTCAACGGATAGAACACCCGCCTTCTAAGCGGGTTATCGGAGTTCGATTCTCCGAGGGTCGAATCTTAGACTTGTGGTGTAATGGTAGCACAGGAGTTTTTGGTACTCCTTGTGGGGGTTCAAATCCCTCCAAGTCTGTTTTTACGGGTGTGTAGTTCAAAGGTCAGAACACTCTGCTCATAACGGAAGAAACGCTGGTTCAAATCCAGCCGCACCCACTTTATCAATAATATATATGAAAGAAAAACAATTATCTATATCTCTTGGCTTATCCAGAGATTTTATGAAGGAGATTAGGTCTTCTTATGAAGAAGGTAAGCATTGGCTTCGTCTAGAATCTAAAAAGCCTAGACATCTCTGGGAAGTTCAATGGACAGACGAAGGCGTACAAGAACTTGTAAATAATCTTGGAATCAAATCCGACGAAAAAATTGAACCTCCTGCGGAGGTTCACGGCATAGTTGTCGCAAAATGTAAGAACATACGAATTCTCAAAGTTCTGATTGACGGTTCTCAACATAATGTCATATGTCGTGATAGCACGAAATTCGGCATTGGTATGGATGTCTACATCAAATGGGACGGAATACGCTGGTGCGTCGTGCGTCATCCTAGATTTAAAGGCAAATATTAATATGAAAAACAAACACGAAAAGTCTGAAAGCGGTTACTTTGAAAAGCGTGAAAAGAATATGGAACGCCATCTTAGTAAGGAACTTGGCATTAACCTTGAAAAAAAGGAAAAGAATGACAAAGTGTGCAAGTGCAAAGGTAAATGCAAATGCAGGGGAAATGAATCTTAATGGCTTATCAACCTTTATTCATTGGCAATCCAGTCACAAATAACGATGAATCTAAGTGGGTTCCTCCTGATTATTTTGAAGAAAACTATAACCAAAGGATTAATGACTTAAAGCCAGCAAGCCTGTTTCAAAAAGTAAAAGCAACTAATCAGGCTGGAAACATAGCAATGGCTTACGAAAAGTTTTCTGCTAATGACTACGCTGATATTAAACAAAGGAGTATTGGATATGGAACTAAGGCTATTGATGGCGAACATTATATCACAGAACAAGAAGCAAGACGGCGTATGTTTGCTGATATGGAAAAAAGACATAGAATAATGCTTAACAATTATCCTGCATACAAAGCCGCTAACCCTAATATACAAGGTGCTTTGCTTGATACATTTTACACAGTTGGTACAAATTTAGAAGAACATAGCCCTATTGTATCAAAGTTAATGCAAAATCCTGCAAATCTTCCTTACATAATTCAAGAAATTCCTTCTTATCGTAAGGCTTATGATGCCAATAAAAAGGAAAAGGTTGTCCTAGAAGGACTTGCAAGAAGAAGAGGAGACGATGTAAGGTTGGCACTTGACCCAAATGACAGAGAGTCTTTTCCTTACTTTGTAAGCAAGTAATATTATGAACGACCCATACAATGACCAAGAAGACGAAGACGAAATGACATTTGAAGAACTAATGTGGCTATAATTCTTAAACAATAATACTATGGAAGAAGAACCTTATAAAGTTGATTTTGGTACAGGACAAGAAGAAAGGTGGCATCACCCTGAACTTGGAAAACAATATCTTAATGAAATGATGCTTGAGATTGCAAAATCAAAGACTCTTTTTGGGGGAGCATCTCCAAATACTGAATCTTATTTAAGAAAACGATATTCTGACCGTTATAACACTGCTGTTATTCAACGACATTTAGATGAAAACCCAGACACTCCTGTATTTAATTCATTAGAAGGCTTTGACGATGACAATAAAGATGAACTAATTAGAGGAGAATTTAAGTTAAATCCTAAAGATAAAATAACTAGGTCGCACGAAAATTGGTATCAAGCGTGGAAACTATCTAAGCCAGATATTTTTGGAGGAGAAGACGAACCAGTGCTTTTTAATATTGATAATAAATATAACCCAAAAATAGTAAAAGAAAACAAAGACTGGGATGAATTGGCTAAAAAGGCTGTTCCTACTCCACCTAAACAATACGAACCATTTTTTCAAAATACTAGTCCTTCAAGGATGGGTGTGTTTAGAAACTCTCCTCAAGTTATAGACCCTTCTCTTCCTATTGCATTGCAAGTTGCAAATCCATATATACCTTGGAATAAAGACCATCCATTAATGAAACTATGGAGAGAAAAAAATGCGGGAAAAATTTCAATAGAAGAAGAAAATAGGCAACTTGATTATATGGACGACTTAAATAATCCTAATAAACTTTATGAAGGACAGTTTATGAAAGATGAAAATAGACCATATTACGGAAGAGAAGAAGAAGTAAAACAAATAGAAACTACTGGATACACTCCTTCTATATTACACAAACACAGAAAAGAAATGCAATCAACTTTTAAAGACATTTACAATCAATAATATTATGGGTTCCTCTAGAAAATATACTCCTGCTCCCACTCCTGTTATGAGTTCTGGTGGCAGCAGTCCTTACGAAAATATGGCTTCTGTTAATAGCCAACAAAATAATACTTCCTTTGATGGAAACTATGGTTTTTTTGGAAATATAAACGGGATGCAAGGGGGGCAACAGAGTAATAACTCTGCTACACCTATGGTTAATTCTTTGTCTCAAGGAACTAACTATTCTCCGTTCTTTATGAGATTCTAATGTCGTTTGAGCCTACACCTCATCCGATATTAGTAACTCCTACTACGGAAGACATTCAAAGCCTTGTAGAAAAACACGGTGACAAAAAAGTTGCTGAATTGCTTAACCTTAGGGAAGATAAAATTCTTGCTGAAAAACTAGACCCATACAGACACGGATTTGACCTTCCGCATTGGAAAGAGGCAGATGAGATGCTTAAAGAAAACAGCGAGATGCTTGTTCTTGGTGGAAATAGAGCCTCTAAGACCGAATGGGCGGCTAAGCGTGTAGTCCAAACGCTAATTAATACAAAAGATGCCCGTGTTTGGTGTCTGCATACTACAAATCAATCTAGTATTCAGATGCAACAGAATGTCATTTATAAATACCTACCTTCTGAGTATAAAGAACTTAAGAAAAACAAGATTCAAAATGTGCAGTATACCCAGAAAAATGGGTTCAGCGATAACACATTTATTCTTCCTAACAAAAGCCAGTGTTTCTTTATGAATTATGCTCAAAAGCGTGATGTCATTGAGGGTGGAGAAACAGACTTTATCTGGTGCGACGAACTTGTGCCTATGGATTGGATTGAAACTCTTAGGTATCGTATTGTTACCCGTATGGGTAAGTTGTTAATAACATTCACTCCAATTACTGGATACACCCCTGTAGTAAAGGATTATGTAAGCACTTCTAAGTTTACAGAAACAAAGCCCTCAGAACTCCTGCCTGATTTAATCAATGTGGGCGGTTGTCCTAGGGGGCATATGCCATACAAGGCTAAGTCTAGCGTCAGGAGTGCCGCTGTGATGTGGTTTCATAGTCAACTTAACCCTTATAATCCATTTGAAAACCTACGCAAAATGCTTGCTGGAAAAAAGTCGTATGAAGTCAAGATTCGTGCCTATGGATGGGCTGATAATGTAACAGGCAATCAATTCCCAAGATTTAGCCCTGAACTTAACATAGTCAGCGATGATAAAATACCAGAAGATGGGACTAACTATATGGCTGTTGACCCAGCAGGGTCTAGAAACTGGTTTATGCTCTGGATGCGTGTAGCCAAGAATGGCGATATGTATGTTTACCGTGAGTTCCCAGATGAATCTGAGGGTGAGTGGGCTGTGCCTTCATCTGACCCTGACGGTAAAATGGGTACGGCTCAAAGAAACAACGCAGGACGCTCGCTGGCTGAATATAAAGAACTTATACTAACTCTTGAAAAAGGAGAAGATATGTGGGAGCGTTTTATTGACCCTAGGGCTGGTGGAACTAAGGCTGTAACTGAAGAAGGTGGCGTAACTCTTATTGATATGCTTGACGACGGTGAAATTCCGATGCACTTTCTTCCTTCGGCTGGCATTAGGATTGACCAAGGCATTGCAATGATAAACGATGGTTTTGCTTATGATATGTCGAAAGACCTAAGTGAAGAAAATAAGCCCAAACTATACATCAGCGAAAAATGTCAAAACCTCATCTACTGCATAAAGGAATGGACTGGTACGGACGGGGAGAAAGGGGCTACGAAAGACCCAATCGACTGTCTTCGATACCTTTTGGTGATGGACTTGCAATATCAAGGAAATTCGGCAATGAAAAGTTGGGGTGGAGGAAGTTACTAATGGAATTGTTTTTTCCATCATTTCTTACAAGGCAAAAGGCTATGCTTCTTACTGGATTGACTAGGAAGAGGCTAGAAAACCTTATCAATGAGCATAAGGTAAAATTTATAACAACAAAAGGAGGACACAAACGATACCTCCGAACCGATTTAATCAAAATAATTTATGAACAAGTATAATATCAATCAGGATAAGTTGGTATACGCCAACAAGACTCCAGATATTCCGTATCTTTATCAAGAGTATCAGCGTTCTACACAGAATGGCGGAAACTCTTCTAACATCATTCACAATGATGACATCCGTCTTGCTAGATGGGCTGGTCAAACAGATGACGGAAAAAAGCACAGCGAAAACCGTCCTAACGGAGATGGGGCTTTCCCGTTTGAAGGGGCTTCTGATTCTCGTTGCCGTCTTGTTGACAGAACCATTAACGACACGGTTGCAATGCTTATGACCACCTTTGACCGATGCAAGGTCAAGGTTAAGGGTACTGAATTTAACGACTATGATTTTGCTGGCTCTGCTACCATTCTTATGGATTGGTTTACACAAGCAAAGATGCGTACAGAACTTAGAACTGAGGCTGAACTGCTTGCTCAATATACACAACAGTATGGTTGGTCTGCACTTCAAGTTAATTGGCTTCAGGAAGAGGCTCTTCGTAGTCAAACTATAAGAATTGAAGAACTTGCTCAAGCCTCTCAACAGGCTATGCAGTCTAACCCTTCAAGTGCTCTTGTTGGGCTTGTTCCTGCAATCCTTGACCCTGAACAGGAAGACTATGCAGTTAGTCTTATCCAAAGTTTTCTTGCTGATGTTAAGGCAAGTGAAGTAAAGAAAGCCGTTAAATCTCTTAGAGAAACTGGTAAGGCTGAATTGCCTCAAAAGTATGTATCTAAAAATCTTCCTGTTGTTTCTGCTCTTAAGCCTTACGACGAAATTTCTTTTCCTCCTGAAACAATTGATATTCAAAATGCCCGTGTAATTTTTAGGCGTATCTTTATGACAGAGGTAGAACTCCGTTCTATGGGTGAAAAGGAAGGCTGGAGACAAGAGTTTATTGATGAGGCTATTCTTACTGCTGGTAAGGCTAGTGCCTATAATGACCCTAATGTTCTTCCTGCCGCTTCACTAATTAACTATCAGGTAAATCGCAATAATCACCTCATTGAAATTATCTATGCTTATTCTAAGTTGCTTGATGAAAACAATGTACAATCTGTTTATTGCACAATTTTTGCTCCTGTTGCTGGTAGTGAAAATTATGCTAGTCACGAAATGCTTGGATATGCTCACAATGAGTATCCTTTTGTAATCTATCGCAGAGAACGCATCAGAAGACCTATTCAAGAGTCTAGAGGTATTCCTGAGATTGCTATAACAGACCAAGATGAAATTAAGGCTCAACACGATTCAATTCGTGACAGAACTGCTTTTACTACACTTCCTCCAATTCTAGTTAAGAAAAGACTTGGCGGAATGAACAAAGTTGCTCCAGGAATTCACCTTCCAGTAACATCACCTGATGATTACAAATTTATGCCTACACCTACAGGCGATGCAACTACTGCTTTTGCTCTTATGGAACGAGTTGAAGTCAATCACGCTCATTACTTTGGTATGTATCATCCGAACATCCTTCCTGCTAAGACTCAGACAACACAGCAGTTTATTGTAAATGGATGGCTTGATATTTGGGGCAAGGTTTATAATATGACATTTAGTATGATGCTTCAGTATCTTGACCCTGCTGAAATTGAGCAGATTACAAATACTCCTGTTCCTCAAAATCTTTCTGCTATTTCTAATCAATATGATTTTCAGATTAAGTATGATGTCAGGGAACTTGACACAGACTTTGTTATGGAAAAACTAAAGGCTGTTATGCAATTTATTGTTCCGCTTGATAGTGGTGGCGTTATTGATAAAAATAAACTGGTAAGAGCCGCTATTGAAGCAGTTGACCCTGATAAGGCTAAAGACCTTATTCTTCAAACTTCTTCTGCCTCTCAAATGCTTTATAAGGATATACAATCTGATATTGGGCTTATGATGCTTGGTAATGAAGCCAACTATGTTGAAAACGACCCTTCTGCTCCTACCAAACTCCAGTATTTGCAAGACATTATGGGTAAAAATCAAAAGGCTCAACAAATGATGCAAGGCGACCAACACTTTAGAGCATTGATGGAAAACTATGTAAAGAATCTTCAGATGTCTGTTAGCCAACAGCAGAATAAACAAATTGGTCGTACTGGCGTTACCCCTGTTGCAGAACAGGCAGGAAATCAGATGCAAGAGCAAATTAAACAGGCAGACGAACAGCAACCTGAACAACAACCGCAACAATAATGCTACCTAGTCAAATACTTGTAGGTTTTTCTTTTGAGGCTGGAAATGACACTTGGAAGGCTGTTCATATGCTTTTAGACGCTTCTATTGAGGCTGAGGTTGCTAATGCACTTTCAAAGGACAATAAAGGAGAAGATAGGGCTTGGTATGCTGGCAGGGCTGATGCTTTGATGGCATTTAAGGAAATCCTTGTGAACACTAGGAATACAGTCCTTGAAGACCAAGGAAGACCTGTTGAAGACGATGTTTCGTAAGAAATTGGCTCCGTGTTAATTAGCCACTTGCTTATTAACATAAACTGACATTTATGATATGTAGTTCTGGGACTATTCAAAACCCTGCTTATAGTAATATAGGACTTTAGACCTTTCTCTAATGAATACAGATAATCAATCCGACCTTGGGACGGAATCAAATAACCCCACGACAAATGAAGGAACACCCGCTCCTTTTAATCAAAACAAACTCGCTGACATTGTTAACGAGACATTCCTAAGCGGTGAGGAAAGAGAGGACTCTTCAGATTCCGAAAATTCTGAAGCGGAAGGTCAAGCGACTTCCGAAAATGATGAAGTTCATTCACAGTACACAGAAAAACAGCCCGAACAAGAAAATCCTGAAGACTCCGAGGAAACCGAAGAAACCAAGTCTGAAGATGATGATTTTGAACGGGGGTTGCCAAAAGGAGTCAAGAAACGCATTGATAAACTCTCCGCTAAACGCAGAGAGGCTGAGGCTGAAGTTGAGAAGTTGAGGGGAGAGGTTGAGCGACTGTCGCAAGAGGCTTCCAAGCCAGCACAGGCTCCGACCAAAAACGACCCTTATGCTCACCTTTCAACCATTGATGAAGTCGGTCGTGAGGCTGACCAAGCCAAAAAGATTAGACGATGGTGCGAAATGAATCCTGATGGTGCAGTAGTTACGAAACCTGATGGCGAAGAAATTGAGTACACCGCAGATGAAGTCCGTAAGATTAAGGTTAAGGCAATGGATGCTCTTGAAGAGCACCTTCCTGTCAGAGCCAGATATCTTCAGGAATACCAACAGATTGAACAGGTCGCCGCTAAGGAATACCCTTGGTGGAAGGACAGAAGTTCATCTGAAAGACAAATTGCGGAATCGTTCCTTAAACACTTCCCAGAAATTCAGCGTTTCCCTGACTATAAGATGGTGCTAGGCGATTACATTCGTGGCGTTAAATCGAGAGAATCCTCTCAAAAGAACGGCAAGACATTTAATCAAAAGGCTCCTAACCAACCAAGACCCTCTGCGTCTCCTGCTCGTATTCCTCAACAAGAGGCTAATACACAGGGTGCAAAGAAGCGTTTTATGTCCTCTGGTAACAAAGATGACCTCTCGTCTATAATCGCTAACCGATTCCTGTAATCAAAACCCCTACCCCAAAACCTATATTATAATATGGCAAACCTAACAGAACCCTCCTTCGCCTCTGGCAAGAGAGAAGAACTCGCAGACCTTATCTCGCTCGTCGATGCTAAGGATACACCCTTCACTTCGATGGCAAAGAAGGGCAGCAAACCTGGCAATACTCTTTTCAGATGGCAGGCTGACAGCCTTCCTCTGCCGAAGATGACTGGCACAGTTGACGGTACAGATGTCTCGACCTATGACAACTATGTCAAGGACGCTGACGCTTCCAAGCAGTATCGTGCTGAACTCTCCAACTACATTCAGATTTTCCGCAGAGCCGTCCGTGTGTCGCCTCTGACTCAGGATATCTCGACAGTCGCTGGTGTTCGTGACGAACTCGCTAACAATGTCGCCAAGGGCATCCAAGCCCTTAAGCGTGATATGGAAGTCACTCTCTGCTCCAACAACGGTGCTCAGGCTGACGCTGGCGGCTCTACCCCCTACCTCACCCGTGGTCTTCACAAGTGGCTCCAAGCCGCTGGTACAGGCACAGTCTCGTTCTCCACAGGTGCTTGGTCTACTCCAAATGCCAATCAGGACGCTACCCTCCCGATTCACGGCAACTTCCAGACCCCTGCCTCTAACCGCTCCACAGTCGGCACAGCCGCTCTGACGGAAACGGTTGTTCAGGACATCCTCACAGGTATCTACTCCCAGACTGGTCAATACAAGGATTATGACGCTCTTGTCGGCACAGCCCTCAAGAGAGCGTTCACAAACCTCGTCTTCACTACCGCTCAGGGTTCTGGTACTGCTCCGATGACCGCTATTCGCACACTTAACCGTGAGACGGACTCTTCGTCCTACATCTCTTCGGTTGATGTTTTCGAGGGCGACTTCGGTAAGTTGAGACTCCACCCGTCGCACTACCTCAAGGCTACCTCTGGTGTCGGTTCGACATTCGCTGGTTACATCATCCCGTTTGACCAAGTTGAAGTTCGCTATGGCGGCAATGTCGCTGGCGTTACCAAACTCACCAATAACGGTGGTGGCGAAGCCCGAATGATTGAAGCGGTTGCTGGACTCTGCGTCTACAACCCGCTTGCCTTCGGCGTGTTTGACTTCACGGCTTAACCGCTAGTGTCAGACATTATCCAAAGTCTGACTGAAGTGATTCCCTCCCACCTTAGAAATAGGGTGGAGAGGGAACTCCTTCACGGTTGGAGAATGTCGGAAATTAAGGCTCAAGCGACTGCTACGCAGAACGCTGTTTTTAACCACTCCAATGAAGCACATAACATTGAGGGTGTAGGTCGCCTAAAGGCGAGAATACCTGTTGAAGCGTGGCACTATTGGGGTCAACGCCTTGGCTATGAGTGCTGGGAGGACAAGCAGTTTCTTGACGAATTCCTCCGAGATAACCCTGAAACAGCCATAAGAAACTATGCAAAGCGTACCACTGTTAATGGTGCAATTTTTACTGGTGACGGCTACCTAACCAAATGAGAACTACGGAATTTTCTAAAATCCTGTTCGATGCAATTCAATACTCTGGCAACGACAGACATAACATTTCTGATGAGACATTTGCTCAATTCAGGGACTTTATTTCTGCCCGTATTCCTGAGGCTTGGGAGTCTAATCAATGGGCGGATATCTGTAGACTCACTAGTTTTACTACATCTGTTGATGCCAACAATGTAACCTATTTTACTCCTGTGGAGGAGGCTGACGAAATCCTTGGTGTATATTCCAAGAATCCTCAGGAAACCACAAAAGCCACACATCTTGGCTACCAGATTTATGATAGCGGTAGCGAGCGTAAGGTTATTTTATCTAGCACAGTAAGTACTGGATATTACATTTACAGAAAGGATTGCATTATGCTCAACGGCGATGTATATAGTCCTTCTACGGTTTATTACAGCGGCGTTCAAATTTACTTTGACTCTGGCTCTGGAACAGGCACATATATCCCAGTTCAAGGAAAGCCACACGCTGGCAACTTTTATACCTGTCTTGCTACGGCAACTACTGCGGGTCAAAGTCCTACAACCCATCCAACTCTTTGGTCTAAGATTGAAATACCTTACATATTTGGTTCTTTCTTGTCTTGGGCGGCGGCAACAAATTGGCTAGTATCTGAAGGTCAGATGCAAGAAGCCGCTACAATTGAAGCCAAGGCTCAACAAATTCTTGAGCAAGAGTACGACAAGTTCTTGCGTCAGCAAGGTCAGTTCGGAAAGATAAATATGATACAAACTTACTAATAATACAATGGCTAACATTCAAATCTCCTCACCGTTCCTTCCTAGTTTTACTCACGCTGAAGGCAGTCTTACTACAAGTTGGGTTGAAGTCCTTCCTGCATCGGTTACTCCAGAAAGACGAATTTCTCTTATTATTCAAAACAAGGATGCTGCAATTGCTATTGAAGTAGTTCTTAATAATTCTACTTCTACTGCTACAGGTGGTCTTAATCTTGCGGCTGGGGCTTCTATTTCTTTGGATAACTATAAGGGTGCTGTTCAGGCAAGAAGTGCAAGCGGAACACCAATCATTCATATTGCTTTTGCCACTGCCTAATGGCTGTTCGCCTCAAGTTTGCTAATGACTTGAACATCTTTGGGAGTTCCAGAGGTGCAGGAGGTTTTCTGTCTACCCCAGTATTAATTGGCGGTGGCTATCCTGCGTATGGTACTGTGCTGTCTACCGCTTACGGAGTGGATTATGAAGACGGTTCTAGTCAAGTGTATTCAGGTATCCTTGCGAGTTGGTTTTATTCTAAAACTTGTGATGTTGATACCAAGGCAGATGGTTCAGGTGGTTCTTTCGTAGATTTTGGTAGTGCTAGTAACATTCAGTTTAAAGCAAATGGCACATTTGTTGCCACTAGTTCTGAAGACATTGCAGGAAACGCTCAAGAGGTTCCATTTGGAAGCAGTAATTACTACAATAGCGGTTCCTACTCTGATAGGAATGAAGTTCACAATGGGAGTGGAAACATTGATACAGTAGGTACAGGAACATTTACTCTATTCCTAAATGGAACTGTCATTGTTTTTGCCTATAACGAAGAAACTTATGTTCCATCTCCTAATGGAACTGCTTACGCTAATGGGCAGTATTCTAATTATGTTTGGGATGGGAATGGTGGATACGGAACTGCTGGTGATGGTTCCTATTATTCAAACGGAACAGAAGTTGATAGCGGTTTAAGATATACGACATCTAATGAACAAACAGAAGTTCCTCCTGCTTCTGGTGTTTATTATGATAATGGGAAGTTCAATCAAGACACTTACTTATGGAATGGTTCTGGTGGTTATACTGGTGGTGGCGTAGCAGGAAATCCTCAAGGTTCATTTTTCCCATTTGGACAATTCATTACTGATAACGACTGTCCTACAATTGGTGTTTCGGGCGTTGGGCTTGGTTATTTCTGGGACGGCAACAATGGCTGGTACATCGCATCATACCCTTAATTTATGAATACTCGCAAAGACATCACTATTGAAAAGGGCTGGTCTGCCTTTGTTAAGGACTCTGAGTGCCTAGGCATCACGGAGTTCAAGTCTGGCGGCAAGGCTCACACCCTGCTTGAAGTCATCACCAAGCCTACACAGGCTGAACTGAAGGCTGAACTCAAGGCTCGCAAAATCTCTCTCCCTGTATGATTACTATTATCCTTTCTACAGTCACCTTCCTTGGTGGCGTTTATGTCGGCACTCGCTGGTCTGAAAAGATTAAGGCTGTCTACTTCTCTATCATTTCTCAGTAATGCCTAATGAATACCAAAGGGATGGAGATATAGCGTTTGTCGGGCTTAACAGCCGTGATAATCCTAGTTCTTTGCCCGAAGGTATCCTTAGCAAGTCTCAGAATTTTAGACTAGACCGTGGTGTTGCTCAGACCAGAAAGGGTCTAGAGCGAAAGACTATTGGAGACATTGTTGGTCAAACAATCTATTCTACAGGAACTTACATCCTTCCTAGTGGACAGGAAATGATTGTTCTAGTTGTTGCAAATGGTCTGTACACATACAACCCTCAGACAGAGACTCTTTCTGCTAAGATTTACTTTCCTAACAGAATAACTGGAGCAACTCTCACTTCTACTGACAGTCAAACTGTAACCGTAACAAAAGCAACACACGGACTTTTAGTTGGTGCAAGCGTATATGTAGAATGTAGCACTACTGCATATTCTGGATTGTTTGTTATAACATCCAAAACAACAAATACATTTACATATATAATGGAGCGAATTGCTTCTACAGGTGTAATAACTGGAGCATCTTGTTCTTATAATGCCTCAGAACTAATTACCACACCAGAAGGTTGTGATGTTTGCAGTGCGGTTGACAAGATTTTTATTAGCAGAGGATTTGATAAGCGTCCTTTAATGTGGGATTTAGGCAGTACAATAACCGCACTTCCTGCTGGTGCTGGTGCTGGACACGAATTTCCTAAGTGTTCAACATTGATGTACTATGGCAACAGGCTTGTTGCTATTGGTGCATATCACGCTGAAACAGAAACACTAAGAAACTACGACACGGTTTCTGTTAGCAATTATCTTGACTACGAACATTGGGATATATCAGATGCTTTTTCAATTAATAACGGAAGCAATGACCACCTTGTAGGCGTTGCCCCTTGGACGCTCAATGAGTTTCTTGTGTTTATGCGTAACAGCATATACTACATTTCAGTTGGCAATGACAGATATGTAAATAGTGCTCCGCTAAGTTCAAATTCATACATAAAGACTCTGGCTACAGACATCGGTTGTCTTGCTAAGAAGAGTGTAGTTCAGGCTGGTGGCGGCGTGTTCTTCCTTTCTGATAACGGTGTGTACTTCCTGCAACCTCAACCAGCCTCTGCTGAGTCTATGAAGTTGCTCACGATGTCTGACCCTATATCGGCTCCAATTGATAATGTTATCCAGCGAATCAATCGTAATTACGCAAGCAACGCTGTTGCTACCTATTGGAATAATCGTTACTACCTTGCCGTTCCGCTTGACGATAGTACTGTCAACAATACTGTATTGGTCTTTAACTTCATCTTAAAACAATGGGAATCGGTTGATACATATCCTACACTTGTAACTACTAAAAATCCTGTTGTGGCTGATAGTTGGCAACTTTGGACAAGTGGTTTAAATAGCCCTATGTATTCTGGTGAATATATTCCTGTTATGATAACTAAAAGTAGTTATGCAATTAGACACGGACTTGCTGTTGGAGATTATGTAAATGTAACCTTTGGAGAACCTACTTGGAATGGAACAGTTAATACTGGAAATGGATATCCTCCTAGTGGCACATATAAGGTTATTTATGACCAGCCAGCAGGACTTGGATTTTCTGATACATATTTTATAATAAAAATTCCAAGAAGTTCTTTTATAACACTTCCGTATTCTGGAAGTCCTGCGTCTCCTACTTGGAACTATACACTTGGTTATAATTGCACATTTAAAAAGGCTGAGTCCGTTTCACTTAAAGAGTTTATTGTTGTTAAAAAAGACAACCAGCGTCGTATGTTCTTGATTGATAACTATCAAGGAATTTTCCTTACAGAAGAACTAGATTACGATGAGTTTGGCGACTCTACTGGAAGCCCAATTTTACCTACCCCTATTATTGGAGTTGATACGGCTGTAAACATAGCAAATGGAAAATATGGAAATCTTATATTGGTTTCTTCTTTTAATAGTGCTGGAATCCCTAACGCTAATGTAATAGTCCTAGACTCCCTTTCTTTCTCTAAAAACGACATTCTTGCCGTTCTTGAGACACGAAAGTACTCCTTTAAGAACATAGGCGATAAACGCTTTAGTTCATACGAAGCAAGTCTACTTACATCTGGTGGCGAAAAGATAGAAACCTATGTAGATGTATCAAATCCTGATGTAGTTGTTAAGGTTGACTCTTTTGGCTCTTCTTCTTATGAAGACTACACAAGGTCTAACCCTATCAGAAAAACTGGTTCAGATGCTTTAATAAGATTCGTTTCTTACTCAAAGCGACCATCTATTCGCTCAGCGTACATATACGCAACGCAACAAAAAAAGACCAACTCAAACAAAGACTAATATGGCTCAACTATCTAAAGGCGATACATTTGCCGACACGCAACAACTTACTGCTACACGACTCAACCAACTCGTTGACTCTGCCACCCTTCTTGTGGGTGCTATTACTGACCAAACTGCCATTACTGCAAACACTCTTGAGGCAACAGACACCACCATTGTCAGCGATGCTGGGGTTCTCAAGAAGGCTACCGTAGGAGACTTTTTTGGTTCTGGTATACCTCTTGTTTCTGATACACTTACATCTACGGCTAATAAAGATATAACAATTACTCCTAATGATGGGGTTATTGTTACTGGTAGCACATATGTAAGTTCAGATGGACTTACTGTTACAGTAACAACATTAGTTGCTCACGGTCTTCTAGTAAATAATGTTGTCCTTATTTCAGCCGCTGGTGCTGGATATAATGGAACATTTAGAATTACTGCTGTAACATCTTTGACATTTCAGTATGTGATGCCTCTTTTGACTGCGGCTACAATAACTTCAACAGCCACAGCGTGTAATTATACACGAAAAGCATCCTCCATTATTGCTGGAAACGAAGTTGTAAATGGAACTCAGTTTGTAACTGGTGCTATAGAGTCTCCTACTATAAAGAGCACAACATCTGCTGAGTTTAATCTTAGTACAGCCAAGACAAGCAATGTAACTATTGCTATGCAATTTAGTGGAGTTCCAGTTATGGCTCTTGCTTCTATTGCGGAAACATCTGTTCCTTTTGTTCAATGTGATGCAACAACTTCTGGAAATCTTTCTTCTACTTGCAATCAATGGAGAACAGTTCTTACTCTTTCTAGCCTTACTAAGACAGATAAAGAAATGTGGGTTATTGATGCTGATTTTCCATATGTTTACTACTCTTCGTTTTCTGCAAGATTTAGATTTATACAAGCCAGCAATAGTTCTGTGCTAGCAATGCAAACGCATTACCTTCAAGGCTTTATTAACTATGTTAATGGTCAGGCAAAACTTAATGTTGTCATTCCTGTTGGGACAACATTTACGGCAGACTCTATTAGACTTGAGTTCAATTATACGGCTACTGCTGTAACTGCTGGAGGAATTCTAAATGTTGGTTATGGCGGTGCTATGACAGATAGCACAATTACAAGACTTGTAAGAATTACAAAATACAACAAACCTTAATGAATCTTGCTGACTTAATTAGTTTTATAGAACAAAACCGATTTAAGGGCAGGGGTGAGTCTTTTGGATGGAGCGGGGATGAATTGCAATTATATTTACAATGGGCTGACAAGTTTAACTTCTTGTTTGTATCTTTTGAAGACAATAAGTTTACAGGTGTTGCAATAATGTATCCATTATGTACATCATTTTGTGGAGATGGGGATAAACTTTACGATTTCAGCAATACTGAAGAAACTGAACACGATGACTTGTGTATAATGGATTTCATATCTATTACTGATAAAGCAAAAAAAGACCTTGTAAGCCAACTCAAGACAAGATATCCAAATTGGGAAGCCCAAAATAAGTGGGCTTTAAGGTTTGGAAGTCCACGGAAAATAACCAACAAATACATCAACCTTTTAAACAATTAATACAATGGGAAGCACAAAAGTAGAAGCACCTAAGCCAAGAGATTACAAGCAGGAAATGCTTGATTCTATGGCTGGACAGGAAGCAATCCAACCAAGACTCCTTCAACAAGAGGCTTACTATCAACCCCTGTACCAGAAGTTGCAACAGGATATGATGGATAAGCAGATGCAGTATCAACTGGCTTCCTACGGCAAAGTAATTCCTCAAGCGGCGGCTCTCAGTAGCCAGTTTTCTGATGCTATGGCTCCTGTGTATGGCAAGATGGGAGAACAGTCTCTAGCGGCTTACAGACAGGGTCTAGGCAGTGGTACGGCTAGTCTTTACGACACTCTTTTAGGTCAGGCTCAGGGCGACCTAGCCGCTGGCAGAAGCCTTACGCCTGAAATGCAAAAGCAATCCCAGCAAGCGGCTAGGGAGGCTATGACGGCTAGAGGACTGTCTGGCAATCAAGGCATACAGGCTGAGGTTCTTAACAACTATGCCTATGGCACTGACCGTCAAAACAACGCCAGACAATTTGCTGGAAATGTATATGGTTTTGGTCAAGGCAATTTCCAGAACGCTATGGCTACCTATGGGCAACAGTTCCTAGGTCAGTCTCAGGCTTATTCTCCCGCTAATCTTTATGGCTCTGCTTATGGAATGTCGCAGGGTCTTGGTGCTCAGATATTCCAGCCTGAGTCTCAATATAATGCTAACCTAATTACGGCTAACCAGTCTAACGAACTTCAAGCCCGTATGTCTACTGCCGCCAATAAGTCTGCTCTTACTGGTGCTTTGGTCGGTGGAGCCGCTAATCTTCTTACTGCTGGAGTTTCTGGTATGGCTAAGACTGGAACTGGATTCTTTAGTGGAACTGGCACATTTGACCCGTTTACAGGAAAGGCTAGAGCATAATTTATGGCATCACAATTTTCTAAATATACAGGCGGTATTGCTCCCGTTCAGGGGCTTTACGAAATGGGTGCTCAGATTGGCAAGAACTATGCCGCTGGGATAAACTCTGTTTCCGAAACCCTAACTAAAGGCGTTGGCGACTATTACAAGATGGTGGGGGAGGCTCAATATGCTGACTCAGAACTTGATGCCGCTGGTCAAAAATATACAGCACTTGCTTCTATGCTTGGTAGTGAGCCTGAAACGGCTCACCTAGTTGAAGGAGTTACTCCAATTCTTGAAGCAATAGCCAAGGGAAGAAAAGGAAGTCATAACGCTAAACTTGCCGCTGTTGCAGAAGTTGGTGCTCAAGGTAAGGCTCTTAATGAGACATTTGGTTATATGGGTCTTGTTCAGAACGCAAAACTTCGTCGTGTTTATGAAGACGGTCTTCTTGAGCCAGCAAAGGGAGAACAGACAAGGATTATGTCTTTTGGTGCAAATCCTGAAGATACACGCTGGAGTCCTAATCTTTCTTATAATGCTAACATTGCTAATGTTTCTGCAAATTATGACAAGTGGGTTGAGCAAAATGCTGACGCAATAAATAACAATAAGGTTAAGGTAATTCCTAAGAATGTCTTCCTTTCCGACTGGAAGAAGCGTCTTCCTTCTGTGATTCAGAATCATCCAAAGATGAACCCTGCTCAGAAGGCTCACGCTTTGGATATTCTGTCACAAAATCAAATGCTTGAAGGCATTGATATTGATAATGACCCTTCTTTTGAAGGTCTTCGTGGAATGGCTGAATATACTCAAAATTGGGATACTATTAATCCTTATATTAGTAGTGGAGAAAGTGCTCCTGCTTCAGCCGCTAGAGCCGCTAGTGCTCCTGATGGTGCTATGGCTACCCCTGTGGCTCCTGTAAGAATTGGAGGATTTCATCCTCAGGCTGTTAAATTGGCTGATGAGAATGAAAAACTTATTGCAGAATCGAAGCAACTTATTGCTAAAATTGGAACAACTTGGGGTGCAATTGGAGATACAGAAAGAAAGGCAAGACTTGAAAAAGTCTTAAAACAAATAAAGGCTAATGTCGCAATTATTAATGAACTTGGCGGAGGTACTACTTCTGCTGAAATAAATAGGGCTGAAGCAAGCAGAGGAAAAGGTTTTCAAGTTCCTCAGATTGTTCTTGATGATTCTGAAGACACTCCAGAACCACTTGTTGCACCACCTAAGGTTGTTGAGACTCCTGCCCCTGTTACTGCGGCTCCTGTCGCTCCTGCGGCTAGAGTTGCCCCTGTTGTTACTGCTCCATCTGCTACCCCTGCTCCAAGTGTTGCTAACAGAAAGTCTGAACCTTATGATGAAAATGGAGTTCTTACGGAACAGGGAGCAAATGATTTGCTTGATAAAGCAAGTCAAATTCTTGGAATTCCTTGGGGAGAAATTGAAAGTATTTATAAATCTAGTCCAGAGGCTCAGCGTGGAGTTGCATATTTTGACTGGCTACAAGGTGTAGTTAAAGGAAAAATAAAAGCAAACGCTCCTGCTAAAGTTTCTGCCCCTAAAACAGAAGCACCTATGGCTCCGCCTAAGGTTGCTGAAGCCCCTGCCGCTAGTTCACCTATGGCTCCGCCTAAGGTTATTGAAACCCCTCAGGCTCCTACGGCTCTTGCCCCTGCTAAAGTTTCTACCCCTGCCGCCTCTGCTAATTCTCCTGCGGCTCCTGCTAAAGATGGTGAATCTACTGTTTACCCATTCCCTCCAAACACAGGCGGTAAGTATACAGTTAAAAAGGGAATGACGCTGATGGCTATTGCTCAGAAAGCAGGAACTACAAGGAAAGCAATAATGAAGGCTAATGGTATAAATGAAAATCACGACTTTAAGGGTGGTGAAACAATTATCATTCCTCCATCTGTTGAGCAAAATAAGGCTCTAGACCGTGACCCACAATCTATTGAGCCTATTGAAGCACAAATTTCCCAAGAAGAGGCTGAAGGTGGTCTGCCTTCTGATGGCACAAATGGAACACCAGCAAACTATACAGTAGACCCTGATACTGGAAATTTGACATACAACGGTACAATTGGTGGAATTATTCCTTCTAAAGTAAATGAACCTGTAAGTGAAGAAGATGGCGGTCTTGATACTGGTACATTTGAACCAATTAAACTTAGACCAGTTGGAAGCACTGCTAAACCGCCTTCACTTCCTGCTGGAGTTCGTGCTACTTATTCTCCTCAAGAGATAGAAGACATACAATTGGCTAGACAGCATCTTGATGAATCTAATGCTGAACTAGAAAGTCAAAATAGGTCTGTAAAACCAGCCATTGAATACCTTCAAAGGATAAGAGAAAATGTGATGCAAGGAGATGCGTCTTCTGTTGACTATGGATATTTTGGTCAACTTCAAAAAGAACACCCTGATGCCGCCGCCGCTATATCTGTTGGTGTTCAAGCGGCATCTATATGGATTGGTGGAGGATGGGCTAAAACACTTAAGTTTGCAAATAAAATTGAAAAAACAAACTATGCTGCAAAAAGGCTTAATAGGGCTAGAGAAATAGCAACAAAGGCTTTTGATGGTCATTCTAAAAGATTAGGCAGAGCACTTACTGACACTGAAGTAGGAAAAATAACATCAAGGGCTATTGCTGAGGCTGGACTTGCTGGAAGTGCTGAGGCTGGTATGGATTTGGCTCTTCTTGGAAAAGCAGTAACTCAATCTGCTGGAAAATCTATATTTTGGGAGTCTCTTGCACTTGAACTTGCTGGTGCTCCTGATTCAAATTTTAGCATACCTGATGATGCTAACAGTCAATTCATTAGAAAAGAACTGTCTAGTACTCTTGGGAATATAAGAAAAGTTAGAACAGGCACAGATGGAGGATATAATCCTTGGACTGATTATTTTACAAAACCTACTAAAATTTCAGCATATGAAAAGGGAGCAATTTCTACTGAACTTGACACAAAAATTGCTGACCTTAAGAAAATACACGATAATAACTTAAGTCAACTTGCTACCGTAAAGGCTAATGCAACTGTTGATAACTTGCTTCAACTTGCAAAAGATTTAAAAATTGACGCAAAAGCAAAACTTGCCGCAACAAAGATTGCACAGGCTAATGGAATAAGTGCAGACACAAATGACTTCCTAGAAGAAGATATTGATGTTGGCTCTAGACCTATTGCTAGTAAGGAAATTGTTATTCCTCAAACAAATGAGCAAAAGAAAACTCAAATGAAGGAATTTATTAAGGGAAAACTTGGTCATATTCCTGCTGGGTTTGAAGATATGTGGAGAAAGCAATTCCCAGAAAGCACACTTCAAGTTAAAGAAACACCTTATGGTGCTTTCTATACAGATGGTAAGGGTGAATGGAAACAAGTTGCTGGTCTTGGAGGTAAGCAACTTCAGCCTCACGAAGTTTCTTCAAATAAGGCTGTTCAATTTGGAGAACTTAAGCCAGATGGTACATATGAGCCTACTGAATTCATAAAAGGTACTGGCATTAAACTTGGTGGTCTTGGTTCTTTTGGAACCCCTACTGATGCCACAAAGTTCAGAAGTGATTACCATAAGAAAATTAAGGCTGTTGCCATTGCAGACCAAATAAGAAAACTTAATGAAGTAACATTCCGTTCATTTATGCCTTCTGAGTGGGGAAGGGCTAAGGCTATGACATACTCGCTTATTGCACAACTTAGAACAGAACTCATTGGCGTAGGTTCCGTGTCAGACTTTGAACAAAAACTTTTGCAAGACCTTGTTACTAATCCTACTGATTTTTGGACTCTTCAATCAACAACTAGGTCAAAGTATGAAGACCTTATATCTAGGCTTTCAACTAGTCTTGTTGAAGACCCTCAAATTTATGGACTTGAAGTTCAAATGCCTAAAGACAAGGCTAGTGACCTTCGTAATATGAGAGCAATTTACTATGCTAACGAAAAGAAACATAAAGCAGTTAGAGAACAGTACGCTCAATACGATAAACAAAATAAATAATAATGGCTGATATTTTTGCAAATCCAGATATGATTGTAACTCCGTCTGTTAATGGACGGACTACTAACGGAAAAGAATATACTGGAGACAAACAGATAGATTCTTATCTTAATTCTTTGCCAGCAGATGAAAGAGATGAGGCTTATGCTTTAATTACTGCACCTAAAACTGGTGAAGACATTCATCACGACCTTGCAGAAAAAGACCAAGCCTATGAAGAGGCTCGTAAAAAAGGTCAAAATATAACTCCAGAAGACCCTACTGAGTCTGAATGGATTAAGTTAAATGACTATTACAGAAAGAAAGACTCTGACCATCTTGCCGCTTTATCTGGTGCGGCTGGTCATATTTTTGAGACACTGATACATAAACCATTTGCTTCTATTGGAGAAGACCCTTCGGCTGAAAATATTTCCAAGATTCCTGCAAGTGTGCTTGAGGGTGCTTCTCAACTTGTCAGAGGCTATTACGGAATAGCGGCTGAATCTGCTGACTCTACATCACCTCAGGCTAAGTTTTTCAATCTTCTTAATGGCAGAAAAGAAGACAGCACTGAGTCATATAAAGTATTTCTTGAGGCTAGAAAGTTTCTAAGAGACTCTAATGACCTAGCGGCTGGAAGAACAACACAAATATTTGATAAAAACCATTTAAATAATGATTTTGTTCAAGCGTCTGCTTTAGTTGCTGACCCTTTAATGTTTGTTCCTTTTGGTAAAGCATTTGGTCTTTCTGCTTCAATGCTTGGTATGGCTGAGCGAGGAATTACACTTGGTGCTAGAACATCCGCTTTAAAGAGTATGGTTCTTGGTGGAGCAATTAAATATGCAGTTGGTGCTCCTATTGAATTTGTAGGAAAAGCAACAAGAGCAACGCTTGATTATGGTATAGCAACAGGTGAAAAAGCATTTGTTGCCGCTACTGGTGTATCTTCTGATGCTTTTAGAACTGGTATGAAAATGAGTGGAATAGGAAGCCTTGGCTCTGGATACTTTGGTCATAGCATACCTCTTCTTACTGATGCTTCTGGTGCTTATGTCTACGGAACTGCCGCCGCTGGTGTAGGTGAAGCATTGTCAGTAATTGGAAATCAGATTCAAAAAGGTGAGCGAGGAATTGCTTCTTATGCTAAACAAGCAATGGATGATGCGGTAAAAGATGGTATTCAACTATCTGGACATTCTAAGGCTCTTCTTAAAATTATTGATGGGTTTGACCCTCTTATTGGATATGTATCTAATGTTGCTGGAGGAGCCGCTCACGGTGCTCAGTTTGGTGCGGCTCTAGGATATTGGAGTGGAGGCTCTGAGGGAGCGGCTAGTGGTGCTGGTGCTGGCATTATGCTAGGTGGCATAGGTGCTACTGGAGGAAAGTTGCTTGCTGATGTTACTGGCAGAACTACAGCACAAAGAACTTCTATTCAGGCTAAACTTGTTATTGAAGGTCTTAGGGATATCCATCCTGAACAGGCTCAAATGTGGGATAAGGCTCAGGCTTGGGCTAAGTCTAGAGGATTTAACTTTGATGCTATACTTGCCTCAAAGGATGTAATCCATCCTAACACACACCTTGAAATATTCTCTGAAAAGCAGTATGCTGATTTCCTTCACGAAAACAATTTAGACCCTGAAACATATGATGGTAAGAAGTTCCTTAAAGATGGCGACCAACCTCTAAGCCTCAAATCTTTTGAACAACAAAATGGTTATGTAGTTGAGAACAAGGCAAATGGTATGGTTAAAATCTATATTAATGCTGATGCCGCTCCTAGGGCTACACTTGGACACGAACTTTTTCACTCTATCCTACGCACAAGTGCGATGAAGGATTACTACTCTCAGGCAGTTAAAGAAAAAGTTATTGGCACAAGAGGCAATGATGGTGCTATACTTGATAAAGGTGTAGTTGACCCTAAGGAAGTTAAGCAAATGTTCAGAAGATACATTGATGCTGAGTTTAAGGATGTAGCAGAAAAGGCAGATGCTCTAAGCCGTCTTGAACTTGCTGAAAAGGAATACGAAGAAAGTGGTGCTATGGTATCTGACCCTTCTCTTGGTGGTCGTCCTTTGCTTGAACACCTTAGTGAAGAATTTGGTGCTTACTATTTCTCTCATCTTGTGATGGATAAACCTGTTGACTGGCTATATCACGGTGGTGATTTGCCAGGAATTCGTGGTGTTTTAGAGAACGCAAGTTTGCAATTTAGAAACTACTGGAGAAGCAGGATGGGAATGACAGCACCTGAGTTTGATTTTGGACGCACATTTATTGATGAAAATGGTAACGAAAAACTAGTGCCTATTGATGAGGTATTTGCCCCTGCTAAGCGTGATATGTTTGGAAGAATAACAGGTAAAACTCAGCGTGTAGTTAATCCTGCTATGGATATGTTCTTTAGAGATATGCTTAGGATTGAAAAGACAGTTAATGAAACTGGTCAATTTGACATCTCTCACCTTAATAAAGAAAATCAGGTTAGGTTTATTGAAGGAGAAGGTCTTGACGGCGTATTTTCTAGAGACATTTCTGGCAACTATAAACACAACACAGAGGCTCAAATTAAAAAAGAAAACAGAATTAAAGGTAAGGCTGTTTACAAGTTGCTGATGGGTATACCTGAGGCTGAGCGTACATTCTTTATAGATGGAGAAGGTAACATTAGGGGTAATCTTAGCCCTGAGATACTAGATAACATTGTTAACTCTGGACATATGACTAGGGCTATGGCTAACAAAATTAGCCTATTCCAATCTATAACTTCTGGAAAGGCTGGAGGAAACATAGTAGACTTTGGAGGCATTGCTGCTTCTGGTGAGCGTATTGGTGATGTTAATAACCCTAGCAGAATGTATGGTAGCAGAGTGCCGTTTAAGTCTAGAACTGGAGTTGTCTATGGACTTGATATAAGCATTAGTAAGAATGGAGATTTCCAGTTCAAAGGCAATATGCTTGATTATAAGGTGATTGAAATTCGTGCTAATAACACTTGGTCTGACCCTCACATTCAATCGCTATGGAATGGAAACCATACAGAGTTTATGGCAGACTTCTATAGGTATCTTGAAAATGCTTCTAGAGCACACGACCATCCTGATAGAAAGCCTTCTGCTGAACTTTGGACTGATGACAAAGGCTCTGAGCGTAGAAATGCTATGCACCAAGTGCTTGGTCTTGCTAAGGGTGAGGCTGACACATTTATTAATTCTCCTAACGCTGAAATAAATAGAAATACTCTTTCATCCGTTTTCTCATTCAGCCTTAACAGGATGACTAATCTTCGTGTTCGCAATCAAAGCGTCCCGTTTGTATTTGAAAATGCCTACCGTGACCTTGTTCGTAACTGGTCGCCTAGGGAAATGGACAGTGAAATTACACCTAACGGAACAATATTTAAGCATCCGTCTGGATTTAAACTTATTCAAAAACAAGATGGAAAGACTGATGCCTATGATGAACAAGGTAAGCGTATAGGTACATTTGAAGATGCTAATAAGGCGGCTGAAGGTGCTCGGAAGTATGCCGCTAAGAATCCTTCTTCGGTTACGCTCAAAGACAATATGACGGACAACAGCGTCATCAACCGCTCCCCCAACGAAGGAGAAGGGGAAGTTCCTGTTCTTGGGGCAAGAGAAGCCGCCGAAGCCAGACGCATTGGAAACCTATTTAATACCCGTGAAATGCAAGAGTTTGTTGGAGACAGAAAACTTGTCGCCCAGACTGCCGATGAAGGATATACCGACTTTATAAATAAATTTAGAGAAGGTAACATAAATCAAGAAACAGCCTTAATGATGCTTGAACAAATGTCTAAGGATATGTTTGGTGGTCTTGATAGACAGACTAAAAGAATTAGACTTAAAGAGTTAAACGAGAAAGCAAAGGCTAACTTTGAAAAAGCAGACCCTAAGCGTGAAGGTTTGTACAGCGAATTGCCAGATAGAAGACTTAAAGAACATCTTCCTCTAAGTGAATATATTGAGGCAAAAAGACTTGAGGAAGACCTAGCCAAGCCAGCATCCCAAAAACAACTTCATAGTGAGTTTACAGGTTCTAGGGCTACAGATTTTGCAAAGAAAATTCAAGAAGCAAAGAAGTGGGTCAAGAAAGCCAATCCTGAATACAACGATTTTTCTGGATACTTAGCAGACAATATTCCTATGCGTGAGTATTATCAACACGCTGTGTATTCTAAGCAATTTAGAACTGGAGAACCTGTTGTTGTTGTAGGCGTTCACGGAACATATACATCTCAAGGATTCCTTAAAGACAAAAAATATAAACACGAACTAAGAGTAAAAGACCTTCCTTTGTCTAATGGGGAACGGCGTGGTGCTTATTTTGCTTCTTCGGATACAACTGTTTTAAACCCAGAATACCAAGGATACGACCCAAAGAAATTGGGTTATGAAATAAGTTCAGATTTTAGAAGACCAGAATCTGATTCTCCTAATATTGGAAAATCGGCAATTAGGTTTAATAATCCGTTGGTTGTTGATGGTCAACAAACACCAATGATGAAACGAACTGAAAAGATTCTTGGTGAAGCCATTGAGCAAGGACACGACGGCGTAATCTTCATCAACCAGATGGATGGCGGAAATCTCGATGTTTCCTTTATTGTTCCTGTTGAGACGGTTAATAAGCAACAGCGTATGATTGGTAGCACCCGTGAGAAGGCTCAGGCTGGTGCGGCGTATGAGCCTCTGCCCCGTGGTGAAGGTCGCACAAATAGAACTGTTAACCTATCCCCCAACGAAGGTGCTGGTGAACTAGGCACATCAAGATATGAAGTACCCCGTGAAGAACCTATTTACAATGACTCTATTGGTTATCACGAAAAATTTGCAATAGATACTAGTAGAGAACTTCCGTTTGACCCTACTCATTTTGAATCACTTGTAACTTATGTTGCAAAAACAGGTGACATTGCTGGTCATCACGACTTTTCAAATGCACCAAATCCTCAATATCACAATCTTTGGCAGTATTTAGATTACCATCAACAGGCTAAATCTGTAGTTACAGTAGGAGATGTTCTTAATTTTGTAAAAGAACAAGGCAAACACAGAGCACCAAATATGCCTGTTGATATTCATAGTAAGTTTGCTCAGATGTTATTGTCTTTGTCTGACAAGAATCAATTAAACACAAAGGTTGAATTGTTAAATACTGGTTCTTGGACTGGAGGAGAAACAATAGTTACAATGACAAGACAGTATGAAGCACGAACACAAAGAGAGGCTACGCTTCGTGAAAGGTATGAACTTTTGCAAAATCAATATGCAAGAGCACCCACTCCTGAACTTAAAAAAGAAATATCTAAATTAAAAGAAACAATTGAGACTGCAATTAAAGAAAAAGAAAAAGCAAGACAAAAAATAAAAGACGCAACAGAAGAGCGTCAAAAAATGGATGAAGATGAAGCAGATGATGGAACTAAAAAAGAAGATAAATATAGATTTCCTATTACAAGAGTAGTAGAGCGTAAATCTCATCAACAATTATTTTTAAACCTTGCTGAGTTAATAGACAAAACTTGGGCAGCAAGTGATTTTGCAAGTAATGTTGGAAACCATTCTGGCAATGAAAGAGCAAGAAGAGTTCAGGCTTTAAATGGTCAATCATTTGAAGGAACTGCATTAGAAGAACTTGCTCATAGTATTTTTGGAAGAATAAGCAGAGAGGCTGGTGATGCCGCACCAGAACTTAAAGGTCTTATAGAAACAGATAGTCCTACATCAATGGAAGGAGATGCTTGGAAATACAATGTAGAAAAGTTTTTAACAAAAACAAAAGAACAAATTAAGAATGGAATAATTCTTCCACCTGAAGTTGTTGCATTTGCAAGAGTGCTTGAGTTGCAAAAATATGCTTGTGAAAATACATATATTCTTAATCCAAAAGGAACAGTTGAAACTCTTTGGGAAAGTAAAGGATATAAATTAAATGCTCAAGTTTATACAGATGCAGGAAAACTAAAATCTACCAGAGGACAGTTAAAAAAGGGTTATAGGGTTGTAAATCCTTGGGAAATAAAAGGATTTAAAGGAGATAGAGAACACGAACTTCCTAGGTCGTGGAAAGAAAGAAGTGTTTATAGGCTTGGCTCTACTCAAGAATTTTTGATTACACTATTTAATGACCCTGCTCACCTAGCAAGATGGAACCATATGCCTGTTAAGCCTAGTCTCTTAACATCACTTGATACGCCTGATGTTAATGTTGGATTTAAAAAGAATGTAGCAAGTTTGCACAATCAAATGTCTGAAGCATTAAGTACATTTATTGGATATGAAGGTACATTTAGCCATCAAGTGCTTGAAGAAATGATTCGTGTAATTGATTCTGGAAGAGATGCAAGTAAAGATATTTCTGAAATAGATGTTGGAAACGCAAGAGGTAAAAAGAAGTCTGAACTTCCTAATCGTCCTGAAGGATTTTTAAGCCCATACGAAAAAGCGTTTGTTAATGACTGGCGTACAAATATGACAAGATGGGCTGAAGCAAACGGAAAGCCTAATGCACTTGAAGGTCTAAGTGATTTTGAAATATGGAAAAGAGTAGGAGAAGACCAGCCTCCATTTGAGGGTTCAGATGAAGCAATGAAAGACCCTGCTGGTTGGAGGATTAATCAAAAAACAATAGAAGAATCTGAAGCAATGGGAATTTCTCTTACAGCAGTTAGAGAGAATGTAAATAAATACCAAAAGTTTTATGACAGACAAAAGGAAAGTAGAAAAACTATAAGAGTAGGAACCCGTGACCCAGATACAGGGAAATGGAATATGATTGGTGACCCTGAAAAAACAACCACTACCGTAGACCCAGTAATAGAACCAGATAAGACAACTACAACAGTAGATACAGATGGAAATACAACAACTACAACGGTAGATACAGATGGAAATACAACAACTACAATTGTAGATACAGATGGTACTACTACAACCACTACAATAGATACAGACGGAACCCCTATACCTACACCTAAGCGTGTACCTGTTCCTACGCCTAAGAAAACACCTACACCTACTACAACTGTTCCGCCTAAGCCTATGCCAGCCCGTGATTTCACACAGGCTGATATCAGGGTTTGGAGAAGTTTTAAAACGGAAACATATGGTAATGGTTCAGTTCTCACCAATGCTCTTAACTATGTAATTATGAGACTCAATGGTACATATAGGGTATATGACCCTCAGAAACATTTGCTTGGTGTATATAAGGACGAGGAAGATGCTAAGAAAAGAATCAGAAGAATGGAGCCTAAGCGATGAACCAAGACCCACAATCATTGGATGCCATAGCCGACGAATTCAAAAAGACTGGTTGGCTGTTTGCCGTACTGGGGGCTATTGGGATGCTGGCTAGACTCATCCTGACCGATGAAAGGTATTACACATTTAAGTGGATAAGGATGGTTATTGCTGGGGCTATAGTTGGGGTCATTTGTTATTTCACTTTGTACAACGCACATATAGACCCTTTCTACAAAAGCGTCTTGTGCAGTATTTCTGGTTCTATTGCTCCAGAGTTGTTCAACTGGATTAGAAACAAATTTATACAAAAAACTAAATGAGTTTACAAAGCCTTACAATAATCTTTGTGTTTGTAACCTTAGTTGGTTGCTCCACTCAGCCACAACCTCCAACCCCTCTACCCATTGAAACGCCGAACAAAGAGAAAGACACCTACATCACGAAGGTCGAATCTGTTGTCTCTGATTCCGCTTCTGCCCTTACTGCTGTCGTTCCTAACCTCGATAAAGGAACTGTCAGAGAAGTTGTCGAAGCCCAAGTAACCCGTCTGTCTGGCATCTCTAAGCCCTCGGTTGCCAAGGTAGAGGAGTTCACCCGTATCATTAAACAGAATGACACCAAGGCTGTCCAGAAGGACAAGGACGAAGCATCTAAGGTAGACGCTGAGACATCAGCCCTGTACGCTATGGTAGAGCAGAAGGACTTGGAGATACAGGAGGCTCACGCTAGGGCTGACGGTGAGTTTAAACAAAAGGTACTCTGGCAGTACAGTACGGCAGGGCTAGGACTGTTTGTGATTGGCGTGATGGCAATGGCATTTACTCCATTCAAGAAGTCGGCTGGTATTATTATGGCTGGGGGTATGCTGGCTATGGCATCCGCTTGGGTCTTTGAATCTACTTGGTTTATATGGATTGTGGGGACTGCCATAGGCATTACAACCTTAAGCATACTTTATACAATGCTCAAGAAGCCTTCTCTTTCTGTTTTACCCGTTGTACCGCCTGAGGGTCAAGACCACCATATGACCAACAGTTCGGGTGGCTGAGTTTTTGAATCCAAGCCTTATTTGAACAGCGGCAAGTGCTACGCTCACCCTCACGGGCTGGGGCTAACAAAACGGTATTACAAGACAGACAAACTAAATGGTTTTTCATAGTTTAAAGAAATAGTGTGGAATATTGCGTACAGATTTCTTTTGTCTGACATTAAAATTCCTTACTTTAACCTCTCCACTTTTTCCATTAATGTGCTTTGCTATCATAGCACCAATGGTAGTTTTTCCTTTGCCAGTAATTTCTACAAGTTGACTTACTGTGTACCATCCCTTTGGAACCTTTTCTGGTTTGCCTTGGAATAGATATTGAAGTTTTTCTATTTGTTTTTTGTTCATAGTCCTTTGATAGAATAAATAAATTCTTTTCCGACCCTATGGGCTTGCCAGACCTTCCAGTCCGACCCTTGAACAAACCCATAAGTCCAGCCTGACCCCCACTTTGATGTGGCTAGGCGGTTCTTGCTATAAGTCATATCAGCCTTACGGCATAGACATCCACCTGAGAACCCAACGGCTCCTTGGTGCTTCCTAGCGTTGATTTGCTGGATGCTGTGCAAGTGTCCCATAATAACAGCACCCTGAGGCTCTGCATAATGAATTGCGTGTTCTTCTACTGCACGAACGCCGCAAGTGTAGCCGTGTACAAAAGCAATCTTGCCTAACCTGTGTACGCCTTCTTCGGCGTGGTAATCGTAAATTTTCTTACAGCCATTCTTCTTAAGATGATTGTTAATGTCAGACTTTAAGTCATTGCAGTAGTCAACTAACATACCGCTTGTAGAGCCATTAATAATTTGGTCTAGCCTGTCGTCGTGGTTTCCGTTTAAAAACACTGTAGGTTGTACACGACTAATAAATTCTTTGCCAGCCTTGACATCAGCCACTAGCGATTCGTTTTCTTCTTTTCCTCCAGCACCTCTGCGGATAGAACGGAAATCAAAATTATCTCCTAGGTGAATAACTTCTAGGTTATTGTTTCCTTTTCCAAACCATTTTAGGAATTTAAAGAATTGTTGTGCGACATCCTTGTCAATCATATCGCCGTGGTTATCGCCAACGGCTACGAATTTAATTAGTTTGCTCATTAGTGATATCAAATGTGTCGTTACGCAAAACCTTAAACTGGTCTGTACGCATATGACGGATGACACCATCCTTCTCAAAGACAATAGCAAATATATCGTTAGACCAAGTCCCACCATCCCGAACATACATTAGCCAGCCGTAACCGATGTCGGTGCTGACTGGGATTGGATTGCGGAATTCGTGAATCATTGGTTGTCTGGATTGATTTCTTCGTAGGTGGTCTTGCCTTCAAGTTCCTTGAATTTGAGTTGAGCCGCAGGGGAGTGCATCACAGCCTTGGTCAGCCGCTCGACCTGTTCGCACAGGAAAGCCGACCTTGCCATTTCCTTTTCGTGCATCTGGTCAAGGCACTCGTTGCCCTCTTTAAGCCTCTCGACCTCTGCCTTGAGGCGTTCAATTTCCTCTAGTAAAGCGTCTGGATGCCTTGAAGGTAGTTCTCTCATTTTAGATTACGAAGATGTTCTAGGTCTTCCAGCGTCCGCATCCAGCGTCCGTGGTCGCACTCTGCTTCAATCTTCCAGTAGCGGACACGCCCCTCAAGCATAGAGACCTCTGTCTTTAAGCGAGCGTTCTCCTCAGCCAAGACACGGCACTCGTTGCCTAAGTTAAGTACGCTTTTTGTGAGGCTAGTCTTGATTGGGTCTTCAAAACTATGTTCGTAGAATACTAACTTAGGGGTGTCCATTTGTTCAAAGGTTTTGCAAATAATGCAGTCCAGCGTTTAACATTTTGTTCATTAAGTTCCGTTGCTTTTTTCTGTAGATTCCTATGATAAAATCTTGTCCAACCTTCAAAAGTGTTTACAGGTTCTTTGCCTGTAGAATGAACTCCTTTAATCATAAAACGAATGTTAGTCATAGAGATTTGGTGCGAACCCAATGTTTGATTGAAGCATCTGTGAGTCGATTGTTAACAAGACTGTCTCCTGCTTCTTGTAATTCTTTAATTTTGCAACGAGCCTCAGCCAAATCACTTAGAATCCTAGAAGGAGTAGGGCAATTTAGACGCTCCATAAGTTCTTTCACATCCATTGCCAGCACAACAGCCGCACCTTTTACAGAGTTGCTTTTGCTGTTGTACTGGTTCTGGGTGGGCTGAAATCCGTTAGACTCAGCGATAATTTCTTGTGCTTTTTCCACAGGCAGACTGATGTACTTCAGTTTTTTATTTCGGTGAGCAACGGCGTGTCGTAGGTATGTGATGCCGTGACTTTTAGGACTGTACTGAGTCATCCTTTTCGTCTTCAAACGGCTTCATCAATAGCGTCTTGTTCACACGCTTCATCTTGCCGTCAAGAATCAAATTATAATAAACCTGATTATTGATTGGCGTTGGCTTCAGCAGTCGTGCGACATTACCATCCTGAAGGATGATGTATTCGCTGTTGGGGTATTGGTAGAACAGGTCTTTCATATGTTTTGTGGGTTAGAAAGGAATTTCGTCGGTGGAATCTTGAGCAGTGACTTCATTGTCACCAGCCCATAGACGCTGAGCCTCAGCCTTGGTAGCAATGTCCTTAGGGGAAATCTTACCCGTGTCGCCAAACGGACGGGGTTCCCAGACATTAGCCCAATAGTTCAGGTCAGCACACTTCTTGCTCCTGTCGTCAGACTGACGAGGAAGTTCAGAGAGAGCCGTACCCTTGGCATCACCGAAAGGAGCGACGGCAGTACCGCTGGCTTTGCCTACGGATGGGTTTGCGATGAACTTGGATGTCTTGGTCGAACCAAGGGTCACAGTGGTCTGGTGGGCAGGACGGGCAACACGGTCAGTCTCTGCATCGCAGTCATCGGTAGCGACCCCCGCCAGTCCAGCCAAGGCATAGCGGCGGATGTAGGAATAAATAGCACCAGCCTGTTGACCGCTCATACCCTTGTCGGCAGGAAGTAAGGCGTCAGATTCCAGAGACGCACCGCTGGCGTGGATTACGATGGTGCGGATGCCGACAGACTCAGAGTTGCCAATCGGAAGTTGGACAACAGCAAGGTCGTGCTTGGCAAAGATTGGTTTAATTTTTTCCAAGTGAGCCGATAGGCTGGCGTATTTCGACTTGTGAAATGGGTTCGTGGAATCCGCTACGATATCCTTTGTCTCACTGACTGCCTTTGCAAGAGAGGCATAAAGTTTGACCTGATTTTCTGCGGTGTTTGGGATGGTGTTATTTTCGTGGTGCATATGGTGGAAGAGTTCGTGGAAGGTATACATTGATACTGTTGTGTTACTTGTTGTCAAGGCGGTAAACGACTTGTTCTAAAATATTTCGTACTAGGTCAGAACGGGTAACTTTCTGCCTCATTGCAACCTTAGTCACTTTGAGCATAAGAGCCTTCGGTAGCCGTACCGTGAGCATAGATTCGTTGTTAACCAGCCGTTGTGATATATTGGGTTTCATAGTGGAAACTGGAGGAAAAGAGGAAAGGTAATACTTGTCAAACAAAAAGGAGGGGGATGGTTTCTTACGCCACCCCCCTCTTTCTATGCGACCGACAACAATGAACAACCAGTACGCATTGTTCAAACTTTGGCAGGGTTGTCAAGCCCCATACCGACGATTTTGTAGTAATCCTTAAAACGGCGGATTAGGGCTACCCCTGTCTCCTTGTCCCTAGGGTCAAAGCGTTCTAGCAAGGACGCACCGTTGAAATTCGTGCTGATAATGGTACAACGCTTGTTCACACTTCGTTCATCGATTACGCTGAACAAGTCAGATGCCATACGCTGAGTAAGTCGTTCCTTTCCAAAGTCATCAATGATAAGGATTTTGCACTCGATAAGAGTATCAATCATCTTACTATGATTACGCTCATCAAAGGACTTTTCAATCAAGCCTTCCAGTTTACGCATCGTGAGGAATGTGTATTCCAGTTGCTTGTCCTTCTTGGCTTCATCTACCCACAGGCGGCGGATGACTTCCCAGATGCCACGGGTCTTGCCAACCCCAGTCGTGCCGTGGAACAGCAGACCGCACACTTCACCCTCTGGCTTCCAGTCTAGGACGCTTTGAACCTTAGGGTGGAGCCTTGATACATCTGTGTCCACAAAGACCGTAGGCATCGACGGAGGGAACTTAGGCTCTTGGAGTCCAGACGAAAACACACGCTCAGAATCCATATGCTCACGGCAATGATGCCAGCGGACAAGTTTATTGGAGCCGTCGTCCTTAGCGAACAATGCACCACGGCGACCACAATGACAGGCTAGGTCAGACATTAGAATTGATTGTGGTCTTCTGCGGTTAGCGGCTTTGCTTTGTAAACGCCGATGTTCTTCTTCGGTTCAAAGATTCCAGCCCAGCCCTGCATAATGCTCTGCTGAATTGCGTAGATAGATTTGTCCTCACCCCAGTCCTTGAACTGTTTGCATTGAGCCTGAACGGTTGCGTCCTTCAACGGCTTCTTGCGTTCCTTGTGATAGGCTACCCAGCCCTTCCAAGCGTTGACAAAAGCCTCAGAGCCAAATGGTAAACGAACAATCCACATAGCCTCAGTCCCTGTATTTTTATCTGCTTTATTATCTACTTTGTTATATGGGTGCATAATTTTGCACCCCCTCCCCGCAGATTTCTTCACCTCCCCCCGCAGATTTTTGCACCCCGTAAGGGCGATGCCTTCGACAGTCCTGATGATGCGTCGTCCGTTGATTTCCTCCCTGACGATTAGACCAGCATCCTCCAACTGTTTAAGAACTACCTGAATAGCCCTCTCTCCTTGGCGTAGGGACGCTTGGAGGTAGGCGTTGGAGGCATAGCACCCGTCCTCCCCGTCCAGACCCGCCACTACCCCGTAGAGTAGTTTAGCGGTGTTGGACAGTTCGTCGGACTGGAAGATTTGGGCGGGAATCCAGACTCCCGTGAACTTAGGTTCGCTCATCAGAGTTCAAGTGCAATGCACTCGTCGGAGTAAGCAGGATATGTCTGCGTATCCTCACAGAAAGCGTAGTTCTGAATGTGCCTGTTCCATTCAAGATTCGCATACTTCTTAGTCTGGTCGCCAATTTTATAAACACCAACGGCGTAAGGTGGGGATTTTTCCACCGCAATGAAATAAAATTCCTTCACAGTATACAACTGACTAGCAAGCCAAGTGTATTGCACATATTGTAAATCGTATCGGTAGAGCCTAATCGCTTTTCGGAAACCCTCAGGGCTTGCGTCTTCACAACTTTTCAGGTCAATGATAACGCCAGTATCAATATTAAAAGCGTCAAAGCGACCCTTCAAAAGCACAGGAGTCTTGCCTTCGGTGAAGGTAGCAAACACAGAGAACTCATTGAGTCCACGGTCTTCCATTAACTGACGGGCAAGCGGATGATTCCAGACAGCCTGACGCATACCCTTGATGCTCTCTTCTTCGACGACATCAATGCAAGCCTTGCCAGCGTTCTGGATTTCAAACTGCTCATTGTAAGCCTTACCTTCTTTGGTGCGACCATCCATCTTCAACTTGACGGCGTAATGCTCTGACGGGACAGGCATCAGCATCTCAGCGTGGAAGGCAGTCCCAAAGACCATTGCTTTGGTAGGCTCTACCTTCTCTGTGAGAGCGGTGATATAGTGGGCTGGTGACTTAGCGAAGTGAGTCAACATCGACTTCGACAGTCCCTTAGCGTTGCGGTAGTCTGCGTCAGCCATTCCAGCGAAGGACGCTGGGCTGAACGGATTATTAGGGTTGGACATAGGAGACTCACTTTGCCCCTGTATCACAACCTGTCAACCACCTTTCTTACTTCTTTTCAAACGAGCCTTCTTATTCTTCCTGAGCCTCTTCTCGTCGGCTGACCTATGGCTGGGGTGCAACTCGCTACGGGGGTTCTTCTGCCAGTAATCCCAGTAGGACAGAATAGACTGTAAGAACGCTGGCTCATCCCTGTCCCTCTTCGCCCTGCGGCATAGGTTGAATATCTTACCTTCGATACCATTGCAGTTCCCACATAGCACAGCCCTGATGCGACCAGAGCCGTGGTCGTGGTCAAGGCAAGCCACCACGGTATCCAACTTTACACGACAGAGAAAACACTCTCCCTGCTGGGCTACAATCAACCTCTGTCTTAGGTCTGCAATATCCTTTACCTTCAATCTCATAAACGAATCCTCCGACTGCGTTGCTTCTCAACGGTGTCTTTGCCGTAACCTAAAAGAGCCAATAAAAATGCTATCACATTAACTGATGCGAACAATGCGATGAGACATAGAAAACAAACATAGAGGGTTGCCATTGAGAGGTGGAAATAATGCTTGCATTACACAGGTCAACTACATAATGGCTGAATGGAATACGAGTCCGAAGAAGAGCGTCTAAGCACCAACCCGTCTATCAACTGCACAGGGAAGAATGTCCCTGCTGAGAAGCGGAAGAAGGTCATTGAACTCCTGCAAGACGGAACAGGCACACGGGCTATCAACGCAGAGACTGGGGTCAGCCGTCCTGCTATCATTGCCATCAGGAAGGATGAGGAAGACGCTGGGAAGTTTGAACTCGGCACTTGGAAGAAGCAGACAGCCTCCCTGCTGTCCCAGATTGTGAGCAAGGGTTCCACAAGGCTCTTGACAGAGATTGAGAACATCCCTGCGGGGCAACTCCCATTGGCTATCGCCATTATGACGGACAAGGTAATGCAACTGCAAGACGCTCCCACTACCATCGTGGAGCATCGTCTGCGAGTAAGCCACGAAGACATCAATGCTATGCTGACTGGCAAGAAGGCTCCTGATGCAATAGACATTTGAACCCTTTAAACATTGAACGAAACCTATGCACGAATACATCATCAAAAACTTCAACCTGAAACACGACGGCAAATCATACCTAGTGTATGGAAAAGCCAACTACACGATTGAGACAGATGCAGAGACAGGTGCTGAGGCTGTGTTTGAAGCAGTCCACATCAAAGACGCAATTGGCTTCAACGGACTGATAACCGACAGGGCGATACTTGACCCGATGCAAGAGAGCCTCATTGCCGCCCTCAATAACGATGACCATTTGAGCCGTATGCTGGGGTCTGGGATACGAAAGTAAGAAAAGTGAAAATACACGCTTGACGGCTGAACAAATGGTAATACACCAATAAGTCCTATGCCACACCAACCGCTCAAACCCATCCCTGAGGAGATTGTCGAACTGCTCCGTCAGGGTATCTATGTCATCAACCCAAACGGCGTTATCACGCCCCGTCCTAACCCCCACGCCGACGACCCTACTTGGGAATACGACGAATACGGAAACGAAATCCCTGTCACTCCCCGCAACCCTAACCAAATCTAATCCTATGAAAAAAGATATATTCCTAATTGATATGCTACCCGAAAAGCGTGGCAAAAAGTGGGTCGTATCTGTTCACCTTGAACAGTCCGAAACCAAGCATCTGCTTGATGCAGAATACTCCTTCAACTTGAAGCGTGAAGCCGTCCTGTTTATCGAAGGCTGGGTAGCCAATGTTGAAACTCATAACCGCAACTGATATGGACGCTCCTAACAATTCTAAGCACCAACGCCGTCAGGCTAACAAACTCCTGAGCCAATTGATTGACACCCTAGGCAACATTGACGGCGACACGGCGGCGGATTCTGCGGAACGGCTTCGTGCCTCCGCAGAAACGCTGAGGCTCTGGGCTGACAACACCCTGCATACCGCTGACGAAGTAAATCAATTCCGCCGTGAGGCTGGTCACATCAAATGAAAGGACTCACCCCTGAGAATAAATACTTCTACATTCTGTATAATAAAGCATACAAAATGGTAGAGCATCACCAAAAGAAAATGGACAAGGCTCAGCCTGATTCACCCGCTTGGCAAATCGCTAAGACCCATCGCCAATACTACGCAGAAATGTGCGTATTTCTAGACTCTAACTCACCCTCATCCCTTGGCTTCTGCATTTACCAGAAGCGTCCCTAATCTCCCACAACCAACCAATAATAACAATGGACTATACTAACATCAAAAACTACATCGTAACCACGGCTTTCTGTTTCCAGAAAACAGTCGTTCACATTCAAATCTGCAATTTCGATACGGCTTCTGCCACTATGGAGCATATTAAAACTGATAACATACGCTCTGAGGAATGGAAGGCAGAAGGTTCCGCTATCTATTCTATGCAGATTCAGTTTGTTAAGATTTACCCAAATTCGCTAAGGGTTAATGTTTTCCATATGACAGAGGAAGTTTTGAAAGAGCGAGTCGAAGCAGAGAAAGGAGAGGTTTCCTAATGGGAACCTACTCTTTTTCTGATTTGAAGGTAAAGTTAGGCTCTTGCTTTTACCTTTGCTCTGGTGAAGTAGACTTTGAAATCGAAGACGAAGGAATCGGCGGCTATGAGTTTTGGGGGTCAAAAGGAAATGACTCCTATTTAGTCGCTAATTTTGACGGCGTGAGCCTCAGCAGTTATGACTTAATAGGCTGTTACCCAGCCGACGCAACGGGAGAGCCGTTGCAGGGACTGACGGCGGCAGAAGTTAAACTGTTAGAGGAAGGGGTAATTGATATCCTTTCCGCCGACAATGAATTGTCAGCCGAATTAGTCAGGAAAGCCAAGGGAGACTTTCAGGAAGATTAATAATCAATACCCTTGACAGTGTAACACAAACAGGGGAGATTATGTGTCCTATGCCCACACTAAACAAAATTAAAAGGTTCCAACCTAATCAAAAAGCCCTCATTCACTTCTGGTGCAATGGAGCAAATACCGAAATGTCCTGCCCTGCCTCCGTTCACACGGCGGCTTGCGGGGAAGATACCTCAATCTACTCTTATTCTACTCGCATCGCAATGCGTCGGGAAATCAAGGGTCAGGGAGTCTTCGCCGTCAGCAGTTACGGCTATTCGATAACAACCTCTAAACATCAGGGGAAGATTCAAAATTATATCCCGCTTCCGTTCAGGATGTCTCATTGGGATATGAATAGCGAATTTGACGCTCTCCCGATTGCGGAACAATTCCTGATGTTTGAAGAGCGATTCGCAGAGCGTCTTAAAGACAAGCAATTGTCCTTAGTGTTCACGGCTCCCAGTCGCTCCGTCGGATTCAATAACGACTTCTATTCCGCACAAATGGAGGCTGTTAGGGAGCAAGTTAAGCACCTCAGCAATCCTAGGGTCAAGCGATTCGGATGCGTTCAGGTTTGGGAAATCTACTGCGAGTATTTGAAAGCCGAAGTCTTCCGCAAAAAATTCTGCAAGGGTTATCCCAAACAGGGCGTGAAGGATATCAAAAAGATTATTAAGGGATATCTCGAAAGGTTGTTCAATAGGAAGGCTAAGCAAGCGGCGGAGATTGCGGAGTATTTCAAAAAGGTTAAGCGTATCGCCGTCCTTTATTCCGAAGACTTGAAAATCGCTTACGCTCAAATTAAGGAAACGATAGTAACGGAAGCCGACGCTTGGAAAAACTTCCTGCCTAGGGATAACCAATTTGATAAGCGTCAAATGATTATCGGCACGATTAAAGAGAATATCTGCAAGGTTCAGAAAATTGAATACGGTCATTTGATGTCTGAATGGATGGAAACGGCGGGGGTTGACTTGCAAAGCGACACTAGGACGGGAACGCTTCTGAGGTTCAACCCCGACGAAGGGGATATCGAAACCAACAGGGGAGCAAGGTTGCCTGAGACGCTCTGCAAGGCTCTCTGGAAGCGATACGGGGACAAGGTGCAGGATACGGAAAAGGGTCTACCAGTCGAAGGGTTGCCTATCGCCCTAGGAAGTTTCAATTGGACTGCGGCGGCTGACGGGAACCTGACCATTGGATGCCACATTATCCCAGCGTCCGAAGTGATTAGCCTAGCAATGAAGCGGGACTGGTGAGCAAAAGGGGAGCCGAAAGGCTCCCCTTTTTTTGTGCCTTGCTTTTGTGTTACTGGTAGGCACATTGGATTTGTGGAACCTAACACATCAGGGGAAATTCCCGACGCTACCTCCCCTAGCGTCACCGTCCCGCAAGCGTCTCTTGCGGATACATCCAAAACTCAGAAACTCGAAAAGAAGTTTTTGGCTCACCTGACCCGAATGGGAGGCAATCGTAATTACCATTACTATCAGCATCAGGAATTGAACCAGAAGATTGAGTTTGCTAAGGAGCAATATACCCTAGCGGTTGCGGCGATACAGTCAGAGCGTCACGGGAGCGAAGCCGCCGCCGTCGCACATCTTCGGGAAGCAATCCTGAGGATTAAGGGCGAGAGTTTGTCCCAAATCAAGTGACCTAACTGGGGAGCCGAAAGGCTCCCCTTTTTTGTTATTGTGTTACCCGCCGCCTTGGGTTTGTTTATGTGTCCTATGCCCACCATAACAAAGTCAGAAAAAATGAAAGCGTTCCTAACTAACAAAACGATGTCCGAAGATTACGCAAAAAATCTCTGGTATATCGTGAGCGGAGCCGTCGAAGGCGGACTGGGAGGCTCATCTTGGGGTTTCCCTGCAAACCCTGAGAGCAAAGGCTATAAGGACTATAACAAAGCGGGAGAGAAGGACGGTATTCCTTACGCTTCCCTGATGATTGAAATCAAGTGCGTTGATTTTGAGGGAGAGGAAGACCTGAGCAAGTATCAGGAAGTCACGGCGGTTTGGCTTCACAATAAACTGGTGAAGTTTGTGAGCGACGAAAAGCAACCTGATTGGCTCCGCAAGATGTATGCAGAAATGTTAGTGACTCAGGAACATCCGACGGAAGCGGACGGCGTAAGCGATGACGCTTTCTTTCAATATTGTTTCTTAGGGGAAATTACATTCGGATAACAAACGCAAGGGGAGCCGCAAGGCTCCCCTTTTTTGTGTTTGTGTTTTTTACTTACGGCTCTCAGTTTGTGGATGTGGAACCTAACACGACTGGGGATAATTCCGAAAGCGTCTCCCCCGCTTTCACTCTGCCGAAGATTGTTTCGGTAAATGAAGTAACGGTTTTGGTAGCAGGACTGCTGACTAACACCCGTGAATTGCTTGCCGCTAATGTTCAGGAAGCCGAAGCGAATTTGCGGGAGGCTCTGGAACGGCATAAGGAGTTTGTGGACGCACTGAAAGGCAAGACGGCGGAACATCCTGCCTTCGGTCAGGAAACTAGTTACTGGTCAGACACCCGACACTTGCCGAACGGGGACAGCGTTTGTATAGACAAGGGCGACGACGACTGCACCCCAGCCGCTAGCATCTGCGGGTTTGTGCGGAAGGTTGAAGAGAAGGTTGAAGGGTTTACCTTCGCCGCCGCCGTAGAGAAGCACCGTGAGGATTGGGAGGAAATGCAGTCAGCACAATACGACGACGCCGACTAACAAACTGGGGAGCCGCAAGGCTCCCCTTTTTTGTGTTTGCTCCGTATCCGTCCGCCGCTTACATTATGAGCGTGGAACCTGAAACCCCCCCCGCAGAAAACCTGAGCGACTCTGCCGCTCAAACGCCGCAACCGTCCGTTGCGAAATCCAAAACCAAGGGAGCCTTCGGAAAGGCTAAGGCTCTGAAAAGCCTGAGCGACTATTTCCCTGACCATCGCCGCAAGGTTCAGCGTCAGCATACCTTCGCCGCTAATAGCGTGCCGAAGGAAACTGAACCAGATATGCTGGGGGAGCATATCGCAACGCAGCAAGGCTGGGAGAAAAAGTAACCCTAACTGGGGGAGCCGAAAGGCTCCCCCTTTTTTGTGCCTGTTTTATATTTGCGTAATAGAATTTTACTTACTACGCTCTGCTTGCCGCTAGGCACAAAATGACCCAACCAAAAAAGACTGAGAGTCTTAAACTCTCCGCCCATCAGCAGGGCGTTAAATTCCTGCTGGGAGAAACGAAAGTGAAACCGTCCGACTTCCCGCAAGTCGAGTGGACTCGCATCGACGGGAATGTTTTCAGCCTCTTCGCTACGGCGACGAACGGCTGGAAACGAAAGGACTCCGCCGTTGCGAATCGGATTCGCAGTCTGGCTTCGGTAGCAATGTCGGGCGAGTGTAAGGACGCTCCTGACTTCGCCGCCGCTCTGAAAGAGGAAGCGGATAACGGTGCGGATGGTTACTACATCCTGCTAGGTATCCTGACGGAAATCTGTCCGCACGATACTGACTGCGACGACGAAGACGAAGAGGAAGACGAAGGTTCGGACTGGGGAGACGAATAGCAAACCTAGGGGAGCCGAAAGGCTCCCCTTTTTTTGCGTTGCTCCGTATCCGCCTGACACTTACACTAACGGCGTGGAACCTAACACATCAGGGGATAACAATCAGGAAGCCTCCCC